>Ga0209511_1000070_pt1 | contig 146603 bp, 102 predicted proteins | sample SSSSmetaG_FD_184141 | JGI IMG/M metagenome (GOLD analysis project Ga0209511, IMG submission 184141) | Glacier valley bacterial and archeal communities from Borup Fiord, Nunavut, Canada, to study Microbial Dark Matter (Phase II) - ​SSSS... | ecosystem: Environmental > Aquatic > Freshwater > Ice... | reverse complement strand
CAACTTATGAAGTTTTGCAGATATTGGGTATTTCTCTATTAGACAATTCGGCAATTGGCGAACTGTTTTTTGATGCAGAAAAAAATGATGTCAAAGAACTTTTGTCAGAGCAACTAACTCTTAATTTATTTTAGTGGACACTCATGATTTAAAATAGTTATTGCTGTATGTTTACTCTCGAGTGACAACTTTTTTGTCCGGCAGAAGTCATTCTCAACTAGAAATCAAGATACAGGCTACCATTACCACCTATTTAATAAGTAAGAAAGCTTATGTTCGATTGTGTTTAGTGCTTCTGTTCGATTGATGCGGATAGGAGTGTTCTATCAGTAGATATTTAATCGTCGGTTTTGTTTCCGATGACTAAGATTAGGCATACTTACAATACCTTTGATTACGTGTATTGACTGTTCAAGCATAACCGATAATCCCTTTATAGATCGAAATCTCCATATAAGGTTGTGTTGGCGCAAGTAACGTTGATAGTGTAGTTTCCCCCATCCCATGTATCGGTTGGTGTCGAAAATGTTGGTGTTGTGTAAGTGCAATTGCTGCTGTGCAAACAATTTGATTTGATTCGTCGTAAACAACAATTGTTACCGTTCCTGTCGGATAGCCGAAGTCGACAGTAAGTCCTGAATCATCGATTGAAAATTCTGTTGTCGTTACGAAAGCCGAAGGAGCATTGTTTCTTTCCGGTTGAGGTGGAGTATTGTCCTCTTTGGGCATAAGACCACGAGCGACGCTTGTCATTAATAGTTGAGGTGTGAACAGATACACTAATAAAAGAGAGAGACAACAGATTGTTGAGTTTAATTTCTTCATAACTTTGAGCTTTAATAAACCGTTTAATTTAATTGATTTGCGCTGCTAAGTTATGATAGTTTTAATAGGTTGATGTATTTTTAATGGAAAAAAGATAGGACGCAACTAATTTTACTGGGGTTGAAAATCAGCTGTTTATGATGTTTTATTAGACAATTTATAGGACGCACTTTTTTGTGGCGGAAAATTGTTGCTAATAATGTTGTTTTTGATACATTGACCAGCACTATAATCAGAGTTATGAGAAAAAACAAGCTGTTCAATTAATCAAGTTCGGATAGGATAGTATTGAGGAAGCAATTGATTTCGGGTACGCCCTTAATTTTGGTTTTTTGTGCCAATCGCTGTTTCATTTTATTAAGGCTGTCCACCTTGTAATTGAGCAAGAGCAGAATGTCTATAGTCGGGATGTTGAGTGTGTGAAGGCAGCACCATGTTATTTCCTTTTCGGTAAGTGAAGGATAGCGATCTTTTAGTTTGCTTACCATATTATTGAGTATTAAATTCATTTCTCTCTCAAAGTTCTCTTTGTTATTTATGTGTATAAGCTGATTGTATAGTTGATGATCCATTTTTTCTTTTGCATCCGGAGTGGCTTTTTTGTATTCGTATGCATGTTCCGCTTTCATCTCTTCTATTTGTTGAAGCAATGTAACGCGACGTTTGTTTACAATTTCTTTCTGCAATCCTATTTTTTGTTCTAAGTGGTTTGTTTCCATTCTCCTTTTTTCTTTCTTGATCCGTTTTTTTACATAGAAGAATATAGTGAGCCCGGTAGAAATAATCAATAGAAGTAGTCCAAAAAGATAGAAACGTTGCCTTCTTGTATTGTCAGCATCCTTAGTTGTTGAATGTATTTTTTCGATAATGCTTCCCCTGGTCTGTGCATCAATTTTTCGGATTGAATCTCCTAACTTTACATATCTTTCCATTTTTACGAGCAGTTCTTTTGTATCTCTTCTTTCGTAGGCCACATTTGCAAGGATGCGATAACATTCGTGTTGGGTACGAATGTCAGGTTTGTAGTTAAACGAGTTCTCTGCATAATAACGAGCCGAATCCAGTTGATTCAAATCAAATGACAAATCGGCTAAATAATAATATCGGATGGCGCGATTATTTAGGATATAAGGGTAGGGAATTATCTTGCGGAAATAGAACAATGCCGAGTCGTATTTCAGGGATGCATAATAGTTGATGGCAATTTCCTGCAGCAAAGCACCCTGTTGCATTGAGTCAACAGCTTGCGAATAAAGTGTGCTATAATGGAGTTGAGCTCTACGATAGTTCTTTGCTTCATGATAGGTTCGCCCGATATCCAGCAATGAATTTAAAGCCTTGTCTTGTAATTTCAACCGGTTGAAGTACTGATATGCCAGTTTGAATTTTTTACGTGCTGAACTATAGTCCCGTTGTGAAATGTAGATATAACCTAAATCGGAATTTATTTTTCCTAATAAAAGGTAATCTTTAGTCACCTGAGCTATGTCTATGGCCTTTAAATAATAATTCATGGCTTTTTCAAACTGAAAGGTGTACTTGTAAGATCTTCCTTTGTACAGGTAACAATCTGCCAGCCGTTCATTGTCATGATGCTCTTCGTAGTAGTTCAGTGAAAAGTTGATTACCGAATCGGGTTTGAGCGGGAGTAATTTTTTGTTTAATGTTTTGAAAAGGAGCAATCCGTATAAAGCACGGTGTGCATCGGAGTTAAATGCGGTGGGTGGGGTCTTCTGAAGGATGTGTAATGCAGAATCCGGATTCGTTTCAATAAGTTGTTCGGCAGTCTTTAGTCTGTCTGGTATAACCGAACAGTTGTACATAAATATACATATATATACAAAAAGAATAAGTCGAAACTGTTTGACCATGAATTGTATTTACATAAGTTCATGACAAAAATACATATTTTTAGCCAAATATAAACTATAACTTATCTGAGTTCTTACTAGTTGTTGGAAACTAACAGCATATTACAAGTCTTTTTTTATCCACCCCTAAATCTCCGTAGGCTGAAGGAGATTTAGGTGTGGTACTTTATAATTTACTCCGTTTGCCGACCCCAGGTCATATTGAGAATAATCACTATTCCGTTTTTATTGGTTGATATTTAAGTCATATATCCCAAATTTTCCATTCTTCTTTGTCTTAAACCTATTTACTGCTACCATGCTAATATCATCGAACTCATTTGGAATTAGAACTTTCCCATTGATATTAACTAGTCCTGTCTTATTGTTCTTTGTAGTTGTAAAATAGTCTAAACTAATTTGTGTTATACTATCGTATTCATTTAAGACAATCACTTTTCCATTTATATCAACAATTCCAACTTTCTTATCTTTTGTAGTTTGGAAATACTTTTCACTAATTTGTGCTATCTCCTCATACTGATTTGAAATCACTGTTTTACCACTAATATCAGTAATACCCACTTTATTTTCTTTTACTGTTCTGTAATATTTTGAACTGATTTGTTCTATACTATCATAAACACAGGGGATTATTACTACATCCTTTGCATTGGTTACCCCCTGTTTACCATTCAGACAAGTGGTTTTGTTGCTTTCTTGTTTTTGCCCATACATCATCGTGTATATCGACACGAATAAAAAGATCATAATTGTTTTCATAACATTTAGTTTGTTGGTGAATATTTTTTTTTGCTATTTTCTATGTGCTATTGTCTTTGTTGTCGTGGATCCGCGCCAGCTGGGGCTTTGTCGATTAATTTCAATCCAAAATCAAGGGCGTTATCAGCATCAACTTTATAGTCGGGAAGTACGCCATGCTTTTCCTTATCAGTAGCTCCACCCCTGTAGAATTTTCTATGAGATATAACTAGTGGTAATTCTGTGATTGGTAAAGTAGTACTAATTGCATCGCCGAAAGATACAACATAACCACCTGTTTCTTCACCGATAACTTTACCCATATTGAAATATTGAAAACAGCAGGCAAAATCTGATGCGGATGAAAAAGTTTTACTGCTTGTGAGTGTGTAAACCTTGCCGTTAAATCGCAACGGATTTTCTCTTAATGCTTCTAGTTTATCGTGTACAATGTCTATTATTCCGAATTTTGGCGCAACAAAACAATTATAGGCACTATCAGTCCAATTCTTCATAAATCCCGTATTTCTAATATCTTTATAAAACTGATATCTTATCTTACTGTATTTTGTAATTGTTTTATCGAATTGGGCAAACGGGACTCTGGAAATATATTGGAACAATTCGTCGCCAAGCGCAGAGTATCCTCCATCATTGTTGCGTAAATCAATAATTAAATTCTCAGTTTTATCCTGTTTTATTTGAGTGAATACTGTGTCAAGGAAATGAGTAAACAGATCCAAATCTTCAAAATGTTTGAAATCTATGATTCCTGTTTTTCCATTGTTTAGCGTTTTATAGTCGTACTGTTTTGAACTATTGTTGTTCTTGTCACTTGTTCTTTTTTTCTTGTATGCAATCAGGTCGGTTAGTTTGATGCCGGATATTGTTTTAGTAAACTTGTCTTTTCCTGATTTGTATCTTATTATGTAACTTGATTGAAACCCATAGAATGCGCCAAACCGTTCTATAAACGATATTCCCAAACTCGACAATCTAAAGCTTTTTGATTCGCCACTTATAGAAACTATCAACTTGTCTACAATTTGCTTTGAGGGAATACCATTTATACTAACTATCTCGGCATTTAGTGGAAGTTCTGTCTGATAGTCAGTGCTGAGCAGTTTTCCTTCATTTGATATTTTTGGATTGAAAGGAAAGCAAAAAGGATTTAGTTTTCTCAATTCTGTATACGGATAAGCCACTGCTGTGTGACCGTCATTCAAATTACTGACAGTTGGAGATATGAGTGTGAAGTATTTTATAATAGAAGTTGAGTCGGAGAGGTTTCTTTTGCATTGCTCAATTTCCCGCAGAAATTGCTTCTTGGAAATACAAGTGTACGGATTTAAGTGCACTTGTTCGATATATGAAACGAGTGAATCTAAATCCACTTTCAATTCTTGCTTTGTGAACTTAGTTTCTTGTCCAATTAGATTGAAAGTAATTTGAAGAAATAGGAATAATAAAAGTTTTCTCATTTAGTTTATTTTGAAAGTTGTCCGTCTTTTTTTTCTGCACTTGACCATATGTTTGGCATAGCGTCCCGCTATGTCAAAGTTGGAACTTGTCCGTCCATTGACGGAAGGAAAGCTCTTGCTTTCCATATTCCATTTTTGATATGCAAGGCAAGAGCCTTGCTTTTGCTACGGCGAAGTCTGGAGACTTCGCCGTACTTTTTGCTGCCAACCTACGCCTAACTAAAAGCGTGTATTATGGCCAGTTATTTGTTTTTTTCAGTTTTTTCTTCATCATTGCCGTACAACCAACGAAGTGATACAGGCAAAGTAAATCTACTTCTTACTATTTTTTCATTTACAATTCCTGGAGTCCATTTGCGCATTGTTTTGACTGTTTCAAGGACATATTTGTCAAGAGCATCGCCCATTCCTCTAGTCAAACTAATATGACTTATTGAACTGTCTTTTTCGACTACAAACGAAACTATAATATTCCCGTGATAGCCATTGTCTTCTAATATCTTAGGCATTTTGAAATTATTCATAAAATATTTCTTGCAAGCATCAGGTGTGTTTAAAGAGTTTTCATATTTAAACTCAGGTTGAATGTCTTGGATTAAATATATTGTTGTGTCTCGTTCTTGTCCGAAACAATTTAAACTGGTGAAACAAACAATCAATGTAGTCAAAATAATAGTTAGACTTTTCAATTCCTTGTCTATTGAATGCAACCTATTTATCATGTTTATTTTCTTTTAAAGTTATTTCAGTCATCAACCATTTCCCCGTTCTCCGTAGCGTAAATAATCCTGTTCCCGATGTTTGACATAACGTCTCGCAATGTCAAAGCTCGACGGAAAGTCCTTGCTCTCCATATTCTATTTTTAATATGCAAGGCAAGAGCCTTGCCTCTAGCACTGCGAAGTTTGGAAACTTCGCAGAACTTCATGCCGCCAACCTACGGCGAACAGGGGGCTACAGCCTTTTATCCGTCTCTATTTTCACTTTAGAGATATTTCCTATTTTACCTATATCGATGATCAATGATGGGTTACCTAATATAAAATAGCCATTCTTATCTGAGAAAATTACTAAAAAATAGATTTTGCCTTTTTCTTTTGGTGTGAATACATAAGGATATCTATCTGGATTAAGAGGATTTGGTTTTAGACTTTCTAAGTTCTTGTCTAAAATAATATACATATCTGGATCAACAGATTTCATCAATAAGCGTAATTTATATTGTTGACCGATTTTTAATGTATCTGAGTTCCCGACGATTTCTAATTTAGAGTTTTTAGATAAATACTCTAGGTTTGGCCAAATTCCTTTATTTGTTAGATTTTGTAATTGTGCTTTACCGCTGTCGATAAAGTCACACTCGTATTTTAATACGCCATCGCTATAATACTGTTTCCAATGTCCATTTGGAATTTTATATTTTATAATGTTTCCTTCTTCTTTTAATACACCGTTTTTGTAAAATTCTTTGACATAGAAAGTATTAGTGTCTTTACTCGAAAAGATCTTTTCATATTTTAATTCTCCTGTATTATAGTATCGTTTGACTCTTTTCTTTTGGCAGGAAACTAATATTAGAGATATAGAAATTGAAATTAATATCAATATATTCTTCGTCATTAATTAAAGTTTTTAGTGTACCCCCGTTCTCCGTAGCGTAAATAATCCTGCTTCCGATGTTTGCCATAGAGTCCCGCTATTTTAAAGCTTGACGGAAGGCTCCTACTTTCCATATTCTATTTTGATATGCAAGGTAAGAGCCTTGCTTTTACTACGACGAAGTCTGGAAACTTCACCGAACTTATTGCCTCCAACCTATGCTGAGCTGAGGTATTATGTGGTGTTTATTTCTTGTTCTTTATAAAGAATATTCTAACATTATTGTCTGTTCGAACTGGAATCCCTTTTATTTTTCCAGGTATCCAAATTGGGTAATTTGTTTCTAAGGAGTCAACAGCTATTGTAAATAAATCCTCTTTAAACTTCTTGTTTTCTTCAAGTTCAGAGACGAAATTTCTCACATAAAATTTAGAAATTGTACTATCCTTTTCAATGATAAAACCCAAATCAATGAATGGCCAGCCACCATAATTTTCCTTACTCGCTTTTATATCGAGTTCTGTAACATTTATACTTGGTAGTTCGTCAGTTGTTCTTTTTATTTCAGTTGGAAGTCTTGGTCGTTCATCACAATCCCAATATTGGACAGATTTATTCTCCAAATTCGTTCGAACTAAAAATAAACTGTCAGCTCTTTTATGTAAGTTTTCTTTAAATCCAACTCCGTACTTTTCAATGATTGTTTTGTCCATATAATTACCATAGCACCCTTGAGTTTGACCCACAAATACTACGTCACTGATTAAATCAAAGTCGAATACAAGTCCATTTGATTTGCAAAGTTCTCGTAATTCTCTTTCATATCTGATATTCCCAAATAAAAAACCAACTTTTTGAGTAAAGACAATTTTACCATTTGCAATATCTTTTTTTGCTCGTTTAATTTCTGATATGCAATGTCTATCATTGGGGTTTGGTTTTGAAACGTAAATAATTTCTTTTGGAAGTCTGTGCGAAACAATCTGATTTGCTTGTTTGCTTTGCGAATAAGCAATCAAAGATATGAATGTCAATATAAGTGTCAGTCTTTTCATAAATGTCAGATTTTTTTTTAATGCCACATCATATATACTTCAATAGCCCATATTCCTCTATTTGACAGGATATGCGCTGTAGAGTTGCACATATATCTACTTTATGTTCAGAGAGAAGTTGTGTTTTAATTAAAATTTCGCCCCAAAGATAAATACTTTATTTCACATTAACTACATTTATTTCATCATCTTTGATTATATTTTGTGGCGGGAATTGTGAGCTTTGTTGTGCTTCGGGGGTGCTAATGGTTGGGGTGGTATTTTTTTGACTACGTGATGTCGGCGGGCGTGGCTGTAGTTTGTCCCTTTTCATCGCTGGTTTTGAACTCTTCTATTGATTTCTTTTGCAGGCAGATAGCTTGTCTTCTCCGATACTTTTCATGCTATTTAACTAGCAAACCATCCCTTTCTTTCGTCTGGCAGACGCGTTCTTTCATTCGTCAGATGCGTTCTACTCTACTGCACGTGTCGTTCTTTCGTTCGTCAGACGCGTTCTTTCGCTTGGCAGACGCGTTCTTTCGTTCGTCAGATGCGTTCTAACTCTACTGCATGTGTCGTTCTTTCGTATGTCAGACGCGTTCTTTTCTCTGGCAGATGTGTTCTTTCGTTCGTCAGATGCATTCTTTTGCTCGTCAGGATCAATTTCTTTTGCATCTATGGCTTCCGATTTTCTGTCAGTGTTGTTCGATTTGCTGTCGGTGCTGTTCTGTTTGACTGCTGTTCGGTGTGTCTGCTTGTTAGTTTTGATTATTTAAACTCAATCATAAATTCCGTCAGGCTCTTGGTGGATGGAATACCGATTTTCTTGCGGATGCGGTACCTGGCTACTTCTACTCCTTTCAAGGAGATATTCATTAGGTGGGCTATGTCTTTACTCGACAGGTTGAGGCGCAGAAATGCACAGAAGCGCAGATCGTTGGAGGTCAGCTCGGGGAATTTGATATGCAGGTTGCGGAAGAAATTCTCGTGTATGCGGTCGAAGTTGGTCTGGAAGATAGCCCAGTCGGCCTCCGACGATAGGTTTTCGTCGAGTAGTCGTATTAATTTGTCGTAATACTTATTCGGATATTGCGTGCCAAGGATATTTTTTTGGTTGATGACTTCCTCTTTTATGGTTACCAGAATTTCGTTTTTCTTGATAATGGTCATAGTCGATTCGGCCAGTTCCTTGCTTTTTACGGTTAGTTCCGATTCCAGCTTCTCGTTTTGCAGGGCTATAATCTGTTGCTCGCGTTTTTCTATTTCCTTGCGGCGGATTTCTTCGTGCTCTTGTTTTATTTTTTCCTTTTTGATTTGAAACAAGTGGTGAACATATAAATAGATGCCAACGCCAAGCAGAATGATCAGAAACAGGTAGAAAATCTTAGCGGCCACGCTCAGGTAAAACGGTGGATTCACCTCAAAGCTGTAACTCACCTCCGATAACCTCACGCCGCTTTTGGTCAGCACTTCCACATTGAGGGTATATTCGCCGTGGGGCAGGTAGCGGTAGGCTTTTTGCGAAGAGGCGGTAGTTTCGCTCCATACCTTATCTAGCCCGATCAACTTGTATCGGAAGTTGATATTGTTCAACTCGCTGTACTGCGGATAGTAAACGGTAAACAATATGTTATTACGTTGGAAAGGTGTTTCCGGCATTTGCTCCGAATGGAGTGGGAGGAATATCTTTTCCTTCAACTCGGCATCGGAGGTCTGAATGCTTTTCAACCTCAAAGCAGTGGGAACGGTTTTATTCTCAACCTTATCCCGATGGTATAAGGCCAACCCGTTGTCAAGGGTGAACATACATTCTTCGTCCGAAATAGGGATGATATTCTCAAAATCGTCTACCGCCTGATTCAGAAACAAAGAGTATTGCACCACATCAAGCAGTTTGATGGCACCCGGCTTTACTTGTACCAATGCCGATTCGCCGTTGCGGATAAACCAGTACTTATCTTCTTTGTAATGACACACCCGGTGAGCATGCGAAAAATAACCCAGGCTTTTGTTCAGTTCGTCGTACGGAATAATCTTCTTGCGGATATCGTCGTAGGTATAAAAAGCTGTATTGTCGGTAAACACCACACGGTTGTTAATCGAAAACACATTTATCGGCAAGCTGTGCTTCCCGTCCAGCGAGGTAAAAGTGCTGATATGTTCTATCTTTCGCAGATTGGCACTCAGTTGGATGGCATACAGTGCTTGATGCAAATGGCTGGCCCAAATGGTGCCGGTATAATCTATCTCGATATAGCGGATGGGGTTGAGGAAGTTCTCTACCGCATGACTGAACACCCACGCGCCGTTTACTTTTTCGTAAATGCAAAGGCTAGTGTATGTACCTTGTACCAGTACTTCTTTGCCGTGAATCACTCCCTGCTTTATACAGATGCCCCCTTTTACGGGTGAGATGATGTTACTTCCTTTGGCCGATACATCGAAGGTCTCCTGGTTGTTTCCACAAATCTGCTGTTTGTCGAATTGATTTACCGACCATACCTGCCCTTTAATTTTCGACTCCAACTGCAGGTTGCTCACATTCTTTTTGTCGGCACTTAGCTCGGCTTTGTAGAGTCCCTGATTGGTGGCAATATATAAATTCGGGTTGTCGTAACTAAGCGAATAGATAGCGCCTATTGCCGGACTAAAGGCATGGATATAGCGTATCGACGAGTTGAGCTGCAACAAGGCAATGCCTTTGTCCAATGCCAGCCACAGGTTATTGTCCCTGTCGCAACGCATACCCAGCACGGTGTTGTTTTGGAGCACATTCGAGCGGTTGAGCGTCCATAGTTTCTGACCTTGTTTGTTGATGCCCGTTACGCCATTGAGTATAGTCCCTAATACTATGGTGCCGTTGGGCGAGATAACTGCACGGTTGATTTGCGCTTTTTTGAGTTCCTCGTCGGCTGTTGTCACAAAGCGGGTGATGGTTGTTCCATCGAAAAGGAATAATCCATTGGTATTGGTTACCAGCAGCGCGTGTGAGGCGTCGAAAGGCAGAACCGAAGTAACAGGGCTGTTCAATATGGTGTTGGGAACAGCCGTAAAGGAATTGGTTTTTATGTCGAGTGTACTGAAACCGTACTGATCGGTGTGAGTATATATCTTGTTGTTGTAAATGTTGAAGAACAAGAAGGTGTACGGACAGCGAAATCCTTTTACTTCACCGTTTTTGTAGGTAAAATAGGAAGTGAACGATTGAAATATAATCGTTCCGTTGTAATTCTGAATGCTCCATATCTCGTCATTCTGCATTTTATAGTTCTTCAGCTTTGCCGAGATGGAATGATACTGCATTTGTCCGGTGGCATTTCTCTCCAGGTAGCCAAACTCCTCGAACGAACCTACGTAAATTCTGTTGTCCTTACTGATAAGTAGCGAGCGGATAATTTTATTCCCCGGTATCTGGTGCATTTGCCACAGCGATCCGTCGAACTCCATCACGCCCTGGTTATTCCCAAAGTACATTACGCCATCCTTATCCTGCTCTACCGACCAGTTTTGGTTAGACGCGTTGTAATCGTTTTTTGTAAATTGTCTGACAATCGGTGTGAATTCCTGTGCAGCGACCAGTGCATAACCGGCAAGTACCGAAATCAGAAGATAGTGTCGGAGTGTAAGGCTCATTTTTTCGATATTCTTAGGAGATGTGATTTTTCATTATGCAAATTACGTAAAGTTATATGATATTGCAAAGTTTTTTGGCTTTTATCTGCATCGGCCGTTTCTGAAGTGAAGATTCTTTTTCTATTGTGCCGAGAAGTGCGATGTTTGTTTCTGTCAGTAATAATGTATCTTTGTTACATGAAATAGTATGATTATCCACAAAATATCTTAATGAATAGGCATATCCCATTTAATTCGGGTTTCGCGATTTCCGAATCGCGTGAATTACTATTTGATCGCGATTCGGAAATCGCGAAACCCACTTCCACTTACTTTAATGTGAGTTCGATATAATATTCTTTTTGATAATATTGAGATAACCCAACTTGTAACTTTGTAACTCGTAACTTGTAACTGCATGAAAATAACAAAACTATATAAAGAATTTATTCAAAGCGAAAAGGCCGGTGGATTAGTGTTGGTATTTGCAACCGTTCTCTCGCTTGTAGTGGCTAACTCGGGTTGGCAAACTGCCTATACTCACTTTTGGCATATCGACATGGGTGGACATAGCCTGGTGCATTGGATCAACGACGGACTGATGACCATCTTCTTTTTGCTCATCGGACTGGAATTGGAACGGGAGATATATCAGGGAGAACTGTCCGACATGAAAGGTGCTTTGCTACCTATCTTTGGTGCACTGGGTGGTATGCTGATACCTGCGGGTTTGTTTCTATTGCTGAACTTCGGCACGGCCACGCAAGATGGAGCGGGTATTCCTATGGCTACGGATATTGCTTTTGCTATTGGTATTCTATCACTGTTGGGTAATCGTGTTCCTACTTCTCTGAAAGTGTTTCTTACCGCCCTTGCAGTTATCGATGACCTTGGAGCTATTATTGTTATTGCCATTTTTTATACCACGTCCATTGCCTTCACCAACTTGTTTATCGCGCTAGGCATTCTTGGTTTCCTTTTTCTTCTGAATAGATTAAAGGTGCATAACCTTATTCCTTATCTGATTGGTGGAGTTGTTATGTGGTATTTTATGTTGCACTCGGGCGTACATGCTACCATCACCGGTGTATTGTTGGCGTTTGTTATCCCTTTTGGCAATGGAGATAAGAAAACGGCTTCTTCTGTTCTGCAGCATTTCCTTCACAAGCCGGTTGCTTTCATTATACTTCCCATCTTTGCATTGGCCAATACGGCTATCGTGCTAAGTTCCGATATGGGGCAAGTACTCACTCAGAATTACAGTTTAGGAATAGCGCTCGGACTTATTGTCGGCAAGCCTCTGGGCATTTTCTTGTTCTCCTTTGTGGCGGTCGCCTTCGGATTTTGTAAGCTCCCTGATGATTTGAATTGGAAATCCATCCTGGGTGTAGGTTTTTTGGGAGGAATAGGCTTTACCATGTCTATTTTTATTACCCTGCTTGCTTTTGATAATGAAACGATTATCAACAATGCTAAATTTGTAATTCTGTTTTCTTCCTTAATTGCAGGGCTTATTGGCTTTTTTGGTTTGAAATTTGTACTCACCACGCCACAGATAGAAGAAGAGGAATAGTAACCATCGATGATGATATTGGGAATATGTAAGATCACGGATTACTCATTAACATCAATAAATGAACATTCGTCTGAAAATCGCTTCATACATCTTATTTCAACTTGCAAACAAAGCAATTGATTGATTAAAAACACTTACCTTTGTCTACAGCTTTAAAACAAGTTGCAGTTGTTCTAAAATAAACAACCCGAATAACCGTTATTAGAATATCCTTTAATTAAACAAGTATAAAATGATGCTTTCAATCTTACTACAAGCAACACAAGTTGTTGATACTGTCAATTCAGCAGTTAGTTCTATTCCTGTTGTAGCTAAACCCACCGAAATGTCACTTTGGGATGTTGTCTTAAAAGGTGGTCCAATTATGATTCCCATCGGAATCCTTTTTGCAGTAGCTATTTTCATATTTATCGAACGGTATATCACTGTACGCAATGCGTCGGCAAGCGAAGGTGATTTTATGAATAACATCAAAGATCTTATTGAATCGGAGAAGATAGACAAAGCGCTGTCGCTGTGTAAGAAAAACAACTTGCCTATTGCCCGCATGGTGGAAAAAGGAATTAAAAGAATCGGACGTCCTATCAAAGAAATCGAAGAATCGATAGAGATTGTAGGTAAGTTTGAAGTGTACGAATTGGAAAAAGGCCTTCCTATTTTAGCTGTTATTGCTGGTATTGCTCCTATGTTCGGGTTCCTTGGAACTATTTTGGGGGTAATCAAAATTTTCTTTGACATTTCTCAAACAAGCGATGTAAGTATTGGTGCTGTCTCTTCAGGTCTTTATGTAAAGATGGTGTCGAGTGCCTCCGGACTTATCGTCGGTATTTTGGCTTACGTTTTTTACAACTGGTTGAATATTAAAATTGGCAAGGCTGTAAATAAAATGGAACGTAATGCAATGAATTTTATTGACTTTTTGCAGGAACCTAACAAATGAATCTACGTCAAAAAAACAAAGCAGGAGCAGAGATTTTCACCTCCGCGATGAACGACATTATGTTTTTCCTAATGTTATTCTTTATCATTGTGTCTACACTTCTCAATCCGAATGTTATCAAACTGAGTTTGCCAAGTGCCAAGAATACGCAGTCGCTGCATAAAAAGGAAATACTCCTTTCGGTGAATAAAGATTTGCAGTACTTTGTCAATAATCAACAAGTACCATTCGAGCAATTGCAATCTGTACTGTCGGTAGAAGCGAGTAAAGACAAAGAAGCTTTTGTTGTTCTTCGTTGCGATAAAACCCTTGCCATTCAGCAGTTGGTCAACGTGCTGGAGATTGGCAACAAACTAAACGTAAAGATGATTCTCGCTACACAAAAGGAGTAGGGCTCTATAAGCTGCTCATTAAATAATATCGACATATTTCATAAAGTACTATGTCCTGACCAAAATCCCTTATCGAATTTATTTTCGGTAAGGGCTTTTTCGTTGTTGGAACCTCATCTTGGTCTTTTCCTATTCATACGATGACTTGAAGTCATCGTATGAATGGATGGATGCATTGGATGGATGGATGCATTGGATGGAGTAAGAAAGAAATAATGCTCAACGGCTGTTATGCTAAGAAAGAATCAATTGCCGTCCCTTTTAAGGGACGGATGAAAGATTGCACATGTTTTTTGGCTTTAGCCAAATATAACTGTTTGATTCTATTTGGCTAAAGCCAATTTATCTTCTGCTTGTTGTCAGCCCCTTAAAAGGGACGGCAATTGATATTTGCCTCCAAAATAAGCCTAGCATAACACTACTTAATACAATACAGAGTTAGTAGGAATATCTGCTTCTTATCCCCAAACGCAGAACTCATGCGATGACTTGAAGTCATCGCATGAGTAATATAAAAGCTATAATATCAGCTGCACCGAGATAAAACGGTAAATAAAAAGCCTTGCAGAATGATCTGCAAGGCTTTTCGGGCTTTTATAAAACGTATTTCTATGAATTATTATTTCACAGGTGCACTTTCTTTTTTGCTTCTGCGTATTTTTACCAATTTGTCCATTTCCACTGTAATTGGCGAAGCAATAAATACAGAAGAATATGTTCCGATAAAGATACCGAATAACATAGCGAAGATAAATCCACGGATTGAATCACCACCAAAAATAAACATGGCAATAAGTGTAATGATTACTGTAAAGGTTGTACTGAACGTACGTCCTAACATTTGATTTACAGAATCATTGATAATCGTTACTCTATCGCGTTTTGGATAAAGTCCTACGTTTTCACGTATTCTGTCGTAGTTAATTACTGTATCGTTAATAGAGTAACCAAGTACAGTAAGAATAGCCGCAATAAACGATTGGTCAATTTCCATAGAGAATGGTAAATAACCCCATAATAATGAGAATATACCCATTGTAATTACCACGTCGTGAGCCAATGAAATGATTGCTCCTAATGTATAACCCCATTCGCGGAAACGAATTAAGATATACAATCCAATTCCGATTATTGCAAACAATACTGCCCAAACTGCTGAAGTTTTAATGTCGTCAGCTACTGTCGGACCCACTTTAGAAGAACTCTTGATACTTTCGCTTATAAATTTCGCTTCAGTAAGATTGCTGTTCAATAAAGGTTTGAGATTAGTATATAGTTTCGATTCAATTTCATTGTCAATGCTTTGACCTGTTTCCAGAATTTTATATTTTGTAGAGATACGAACCTGAGAGTCATTGCCAATTGCGATAACTTGTGGTACATCACCATCAAAAGCATTCTTTAATAACGATTTTACTTCTTCTGTTGTTACCGGTTTGTCGAAATTTACAACATAGTTACGTCCACCTGTAAAATCGATACCCAAACTAAAACCACGAACTCCAAACGATACAAAACTAACTGCAAACATAATTGCAGATAATATGTACATTGACTTACGAATTTTCATAAAATCAATTTTCGTATTCTGAAGGAAATGCTCTGATATTTTAGTGTGAAATGGCAATTCTTTAGCCTTCTCGCGAGCAGCGTATGTTTCAACCATATAACGTGTAAGGAATACAGCAGTAATAAACGTTGTCAGGATACCAAAACTTAAAGTAACCCCGAATCCTTTAATAGGACCTTGACCGAAAATTACAAGAACAATACCGGTTAGAAGTGTTGTAACGTTTGAGTCGATAATAGCATTCAAAGCGTGTTTGAAACCTTCCTGAATTGCAGCCTTCATATTCTTACCATTCCGCATTTCCTCTCGGATACGTTCATAGATTAGTACGTTGGCATCTACCGCCATACCCATCGTGAGCACAATACCGGCAATACCTGGTAAGGTAAGCACAGAACCAAAGGATGCCAAAATTCCCATAAGGAAGAATACATTGGCAAGAAGTGCAATATCAGCAATCAGTCCGGGTACCCAACCGTAGTAAATAATCATGTATGTTAATACCAGAAGGAAGGCGATAATAAATGAAATCAAACCATTGTTGATAGCTTCCTGCCCTAACGACGGACCAACCACATCTTCTTGAATAATACGTGCAGGTGCAGGCATTTTACCCGATTTCAATGTATTCGCTAAATCCTTTGCTTCTTCTACACTAAAATTACCTGTAATTTGCGAACTACCGCCTTCAATCACAGTATTTACCGTTGGGAATGAATAGATATATCCGTCCAAAGCAATAGCAATTGATTTGCCGATATTATCTTTTGTCATACGCGCCCATGTTTTTGAACCTTCCGCATTCATCGACATGCTTACATTAGCATAGGCCGAAGTTTGACTAAAGTCAGCACGCGCATCAGTGATTACGTCGCCACCAAGTGGAGCACGACCATCACGATTGGTGATTTTGATAGCAATCAATTGGAAGATTTCTCCTTTTTTGTCAATTGCTTTTACTGTCCAACGCAGACCCAGGTCGCGTGGTAAAACTTCTTTTACTTGTTTGGTCGCAAAATATGCATTGATTTGAGCAGTGTCTTTGCTTTGTGCTAAACCTACGATACATCCACCTCCACTGCGTGGGTCAACTTGTAGTAAAGCAAACAAAGGATTTTCTTTGCGGCTTTGCTCCATCATTTTGGTAGAATCGTTGTTGGTAGCTGCTTTTTTTCCTAACGCAGCTTTCAGACTGTCTACTTTATTTACAACCTTGGCTGGAGTTGCGATAGCACTTGTAGCAGTAGAATCAACTTTTACAGCCGGTTTACCTGCAGCAGATTGCATGGCATACAATAAACTGTTTGCTTGTGCTAAGCTTGGATAGACCTCGCTTAATTCATACGTTTCCCAGAATTCCAGGTTGGCAGATCCTTGTAGTAATTTACGAACACGTTCAGGTTCTTTAATACCCGGAAGTTCGATCAGAATACGTCCTGTTCTTTCAAGTTTTTGAATGTTCGGTTGAACCACACCAAAACGGTCGATACGAGTACGCAATACGTTGAAAGAATTAGCAATAGCTCCGTCAATTTCTTCTTTCAATACTTTAACAACATCATCGTTTGAAGTTGTAAGTGAAATCTTTTCTTTTAATTCAAAAGTACTAAAGATGGTCGCTAACTTGGCGTTAGGATCAAGTTTTGTGTACGTTTTGACAAATAAATCCAAGAAAGCAACCTGACTGTTAGTTTGTTGAAGTTTCGTTGCAGTCTCTAACGCCTGATTGAAAGTGGCATTGGTATTGAAATCAGATAACGAGCGAATAATATCGGGAACCGATACTTCCAACGTTACGTTCATACCGCCTTTCAAGTCGAGACCAAGATTGATTTCTTTTTCACGACATTCTTTCAGCGTGTAACCCAACCATACTTTTTCACTAGCAATTGAGTCTAAGTAGTTGTACTCCTTTAATTTGTCGCCAGCGGCGTACTCTTTAGCTTTTTTGTTGTAAGTGCCTGTTACAAAGCTAAACGAAAGGTAAAATAAGCACACTAAAGTAAGTGCTATTGCAAAAAGTCTTACAAGTCCTTTGTTTTGCATGGAAAATTTTTATTTAAAATAAGACAATAATTATTTCTAATTTTTAACGAGGTGCAAATATAGCATTTTTTTCATTATAAACATAAAGAAATGGACAACTAAACAGCTAATAAATGCAATTAGACTGAATTTATTTACTCCTTCGGCAAATAACTTTCTATAATTCCCGTTGAACTTATCATTTTGATGTATTTTATGCTCTTTATTAAAAAAATAATTGTAGTTAATGCTCAATTATACAGACTGCTATTCAATTATTCTGACTACATGTCAAAAAAATAACGTGCTAATAGTTGCATATTCCAAAAAAAGCAGTACTTTTGCACCTACAAAATGGCACTAATGAGTTAGTGTTTATAAATAAGCAAAGCACACAGTGAAGTACTTGTTTTATAGTGCAAACTGAAAAATATATCGCGGAGTGGAGCAGTGGTAGCTCGTTGGGCTCATAACCCAAAGGTCGTTCGTTCGAGTCGGGCCTCCGCAACTAAGGAGAAGGCTGTTTCAATTAGAAGCAGCCTTTTTTGTTGCCTAAAAGTGTGGTTTTTATTCGTCAAAACATCCAGTTATGTTTACAGTCTACGTTCTATACAGCCCGATTCACAATAAAATATACATTGGGTTTAGTTCTGATATTGAGAAAAGACTTTTTGCTCACAATCACCCAGGTAATAAAGGTTGGACAAAGTCATTTCAACCCTGGACACTGATTTATTCGGAGGTTTTTGAAACGAAATCGGAAGCAATGCAAAGAGAAAAGCAGTTGAAAAGTTCAAAGGGAAGATCTTTTGTTAAAGACATTATTCAATCTCATTAATAGCTCGTTGGGCTCTTATCCGTCAGCCGACGGATCGAGTCGGGCCTCCGCAACTAAGGAAAAGGCTGTTTCATTTGAAGCAGCCTTTTTTGTGTTTATAAATAAAGCCGAATGATTGATTTCATTCGGCTTTTATAGTATTTGGCTGTTAATTGCCAAGTAATTATTCCTTTAAAGACTTTCTCCAAAATCGGCTCTGAATTTTGCCATTAATTTTTGAGGCCAGTCGGAAGTTGGTTCCAGTCCTCCCATAAAGAAACGTAGCACCGGCGGTTCGTATACAAAACGTAAGCCTCCAATCAGTTCGCGGTTATCGTACAGCCAGTTCAAACGATCTTCGACGTATTTTATTTGCGAAAGTGTAAATACACGGCGTGGTACTGCTAAACGAAGTAATTCCATATCGGCATATGTTTCGTTGCCGTATTCATCACGTTGGTTGGAGATAGAACCACGCTCCATGCCTCGCACTCCCGAAACTAAGAATAATGCTGCCGCCAAAGCACCTGCGGGATACTCGGTTTGAGGAATGTGTGAGCAAACCTGCATTGCATCAACGTGAGCGCCCAATACTCCAGCCGGCTTAATAACCGGGATACCCTTTGCATCCAAAGCGTCGACAAGGTATTTAATAAAGCTTGGACTTTGACAAATCATTGTTTCGTCCAATGTTTCGTAAAGACCTACTGCCATTGCTTCAATTTCGCGAATAGAAATACCACCGTAAGTAAGAAAACCTTCGTAAAGAGGTACCAATGCTTCTAATTCTTTGAAAATCTCCATTTTGTCGGTACAAATACCACCACCGCGTGATGAACTGATTTTACGGGCCGAAAAGTAAACCAGGTCGGCCAAAGCAGTCATGGTTTTTATTACTTCACCCATATTTGAGTTCTTAAATTCTTCTTCGCGTTTCAATACTAGGTATGCATTTTCACCAAGCAAACTTGCATCAAGAACCAAACGGATACTGTATTTGTCGGCAATTGCACGAACATCACGTAAATTCTGTACCGAGAACGGTTGGCCGCCAATAAGATTCGTGGAAGCTTCCATTCTAATAAATGGAATGTTGTTAGCGCCTTGATGTTTAATTACTTCTTCCAACTTTTCGATATTCATGTTTCCCTTAAAAGGGTGGTCGGAATTGATAACGTAAGCTTCGGGATACAAAAGTTCTGCTATTTTGCCACCATTTTGGGTAATGTGAGCCATTGCAGTGGTGAAGTGGTAGTTCATTGGTACCAGACTGCCTTTTTTTACATAGGCTATAGAAATAATGTTTTCGGCAGCACGACCTTGATGGACGGGTAAAAGTAATTCTTTGCCTAGCACATCTTTAACTGCCGTTTGCAAACGAACAAAGCTTTGTGAGCCGGCATAAGCATCGTCGCCTTGCATCATAGCTGCCAGTTGATTGTCACTCATGGCATTGGTGCCTGAATCGGTAAGCATGTCGAGAAAAACGTCTTTGGTGCTAAGGCGGAAAGTGTTGAAGCCCCCTTCGTAAAGTGCCTCCAATCGACGTTCGATAGGTACTAAGTTTAATTTTTGTACGATGCGTACTTTGTGAAGTTCCAATGGGATGTTTTCTCCACTGTAGAATTTAATTTCTTGCATAATGTTAGATAGTAATTTTTGAATGTATATATTTAAGAACAATATTTTCTTTCAAAAAAAATTAGCGTGCCAAGATTAGAAGCACGCAGTCTGATAAATATATTGTTTGAATTACAAATTAATATATTTACATTCGCAAAGATAATGAATATTTTGAAAAACAATCAAAAAGAGAGCAAAATGAAAGATAGGTGAGTTGAAATGATATTAAATATTACAATGGAAATGAAAATTTACATCGGATCTACGTCCAGATTTACCCACAAGGCTTTGAATTGTGGTTGTGCAATGACCTGGTCGGCGATTTGACGAAGCAGCTCTTTTGCCCGGTCTGCCGATGCTTCTACTTCGAATTTGAGGAGAATGTGTTTGATGTACATGTTTTGTATGCGCGAAACGGAGGGCACGTTTGGACCAAGAATTCGTGCCCCGAAAACGGCTCGGAGATCGGTTGCCATTTTGTTTGCGGCCTGGTTCAGCACCTTTGGGTCGCGGTGGCGCAGCACAATTTGTATCATGCGGAAATAGGGAGGGTATTTGAAAAGCTTTCGTTCTTCGCATTGAGTGTTGAACATGGCTTTGTAATCGTTGCGAATAACCTGACCAATGACCACATGTTCGGGCGATGATGTTTGCAGCACTACCGTTCCACGTTTGTTTTTTCGTCCGGCACGACCGCTCACTTGTGCCATCAATTGGTAGGCTCGTTCGTGGGCGCGAAAGTCGGGAAAGTTGAGCATGTTGTCGGCATTCAGAATGCCCACCAAACTTACGCGCTCAAAATCTAGTCCCTTGGAAACCATCTGTGTGCCAATCAAAATATCTACTTTCTGTTGCTCAAAATCAGTAATAATCTTTTCGTATGATTTTTTGGAACGCGTAGTATCCAAATCCATGCGCGAAACGCGTGCTTCGGGGAAAATAAGTTTTATCTCATCTTCAATTTTTTCGGTGCCAAAACCTTTGGTAGCAAGTGTTCCGGGTGTTCCGCATGCCGGGCAGATATTCGGAATAGCCTCGGTGTAACCGCAATAATGGCAGGTAAGGGTGTTGAATACTTTGTGCACCGTAAGGCTCACATCGCAGTTTTTACAATGCGGCACATAGGCGCAGACTTTACATTCGATATAGGGTGCGTACCCGCGCCGATTTTGGAACAGGATTACTTGTTCTTTATTTTGTAGCGCTTTTGCTATTTTTTCGAGCAACAAAGGAGTGAAATGACTTTCCATTTGCTTTTTACGATAGGCTTCTTTGCTGTCCACCACCAAAATCTCTGGCATGGCCATTTCCTGATGTCGCTCGTTGAGTTCTACTAGACCAAACTTTCCGGTAAGTGCATTGTGATAGGTCTCGACCGCCGGAGTGGCGGTGCCGAGCAGGGTTTTTGCGCCGTGCATCGAAGCCAATACAATGGCAGCATTGCGGGCATGATAGCGTGGTGCAGGATCGTATTGTTTGTAGCTCGATTCATGTTCTTCGTCTACAATGACCAATCCCAACTGACGGAAAGGTAAAAATATAGACGACCGAACCCCAATAATCACATCGTAGGTTTTGTCGTTCAATACATTGTTCCAAATCTCCACCCGTTCCGCATCCGAGAATTTGGAATGATATACGCCCAGTTTGCGTCCAAAGACACGTTTCAATCGGGTAGTAAGTTGAGTGGTGAGGGCAATTTCGGGCACAAGGTAGAGCACCTGTTTGCCTTCGGCCAATACTTTGTTAATTAGTTGAATATACAATTCTGTTTTGCCGCTGGAAGTCACGCCGTGCAACAATACTACTTGCTTCTCAATAAATTGTTTTTCAATTTCAGCATACGCTTTTTGTTGGAATTCGTTCAGCGGATATTGCTCGGACGTTTGAATTTCGGAAACAGCCAATCTCCCAATTTCTTTTGAATACGTTTCCATCGCACCGCGTTCCACCAATCCGTTGAGTACAGCTGGCGAAGCTCCGCTTCGTTCCAACAGTTCTTTGCGGCTCACCTCGCGCTTTTTGAGTGGGATAAGGCATTTCGACAAATCGATATACATCATCAACATGTCTAGTTGCTTTTTAGCACGGCTTAAATCCTCGAATAATTTTCGAAGATTTTCTTCTTGTATGGATTCTTCGGTCAATCGAACGAAAGTATCTGTTTTGGCTCTAAATTTCTCGGTTAGTTCTTCGCTGATTTCTACTGCACCTTTCTCCAACAATTGTTTGAGAGTAGGCAAGGTATCGCGCATTTCGGTGATTTTATTTAGCTCTGTAACGGTAGTGGTTTTACCATCCGAGAGTGCATCCAGCAGCTTCTGTTCTTTCTCCGAAAGCAATGTTTCAGCTTCATAGTCGGGGTTAATGCGTACCTGTGTTTCGCTTTCCAACTTCAGACCTGCAGGAACAGCCGCTTGATATACATCACCCAAAAAGGCCTGATAGTAGGACGAAACCCAGTCCCAAAATTTCAACTGCGGGTGACGAAGGATGGGTTCGTTGTCCAGCAGACAGAGAATGTCCTTTGCCTCGTAAATGGTAGGAGTGACCGAGTGTGTCACGTAAATTACCGCCGTGTACATTTTCTTTTTACCAAAAGGCACCACCACCCGCATACCAATGCGCACCACGTCGGCCCATTCGTCGGGCACGGAGTAGGTAAATGTGTTTGCCAATGGCAATGGAAGAATAACGTCGACGTATTTCATGACTTTTAGTCCGCCGGATAGCGGAAAATAATGTTTAGCTTCGCAAAGGTAGTAAAGAAATGAGAAATAGTGAACAGAGGCTAAAATTAAACCCGAAGGAAATTAATGGAAGAAGGAATAAACAAATTACAGTAACTGCATTTTCATAGTTACTTAAAAGTGCATCCCTCAAAATGGTCGTTTACCATTCCGGTCGCCTGCATGAAAGCATAACAAATGGTGGAGCCCACAAATTTAAAACCCCGTTTAATAAGGTCTTTGCTCATAGCGTCCGATTCGGATGTTTTTACCGGAATTTCGGCATAGCTTGTGGGGTGATTCATTACCGTTTTGCCTCCGGTGAATTGCCAGATATATTTGTCGAAACTGCCAAACTCTGCCTGTACTCGCAAGTATGCCTGTGCATTCGCCACTGCGGCGCGAATCTTTAATTGATTGCGCACGATGCCAATGTCGTACATTAATGCTTGAATTTTGTCCTCGTCGTACAGCGCAATTTTCTCTGCCTCAAAGTTATCGAAGGCTTTGCGGAAGTTTTCGCGTTTGTGTAAAATAGTTTTCCAACTCAATCCTGCCTGAAAACTGTCTAGCACCATGTATTCAAAAAGTTGGTGGTCGTCGTGAAGCGGTTTGCCCCATTCATTATCGTGGTATGCCAGCATCAACGCATCGTTGCCCGGCCATGTACAGTTTGCCATATTTTGTAATGGTTTGTTTTTAAATTTTGAAACAATAAGAACAAAAGTTTTGTTGTAATTTTGTTTTGATTTTTTGTAGAGCCGTACTCAAACAATTAATCGGGGAATGATATTTACTGATAAGCCCCGTACTTCTAACTAAATTCCTGAAGCCAAAAAAATGATTGATCCAATCCAGATTATAGAACAGTACTACCCCAAAGATAGTGATATTCATTATATTTTATTGATTCACAGTGAGCATGTAAGAGATAAAGCCCTTGCTGTTGCAGCCCAAAATCCCGATCTTCGACTAGACACTGAATTTATCGCCGAAGCAGCTATGCTGCACGATATTGGTATTTTTATGTGCAATGCACCACGCATTCATTGTAACGGTACTCATCAATATATTGAGCATGGTTATTTGGGAGCTGAGTTGTTACGAAAAAACTGTTCAACTGCCCGACATGCTTTTGTTTGCGAGCGCCATACCGGTGTGGGGATAAATAAAAAGATGATTATCGAAAATAATTTACCATTGCCTCACCGTGATATGCTCCCGATTACTTTCGAAGAACAATTAATCTGTTATGCTGACAAGTTCTATTCAAAGTCACAATTGAAAGAAACTCTTTCGCTTGAACGAATCAGAACTCAGTTAGGGCATTTCGGTCAATCACAAGTGGTTAAATTCGACGCCTGGCACGATTTGTTCGAACATTGATGTTATTTAAATTTATGCGAGAACCCAACACTTATCAACTGTTTGTATTGAATGGCGGCTTTGTCTCCGGCCTTTTGAATGACAGTATTGTCATATCTGGGGTTGAATGAGATGCGTGTTGACATAAACCGATTGATGGTAAAATTGCATACCATTTCCCAGTCAATTTCCACTTTCTGATAATTGGTATAGAAAGAAAACTTTGAGTCTAATTGTATTTCGCGTACCGGAGCATATGAAAATAAGGCTTTAAACGAACTACCTATTTCCGTCAATTGATGATCACCCGTTTTTATACCGAATAGTTTTGGGTCTAACGAATTGTTGTTGAGGTAGATGTATTTAAATGAGACAGGTGAAACCATTATTGAGAATATTTTTTTGTACTTATAATCCAAACCCACACCAATATTTAATCGGATAGGGGTAAGAAACGCAGTCTTCTTTACGGTAGAATTTATTCCTTTGTAGCTCGAAAATAATTGAGTTGAGAAATCTACCGATCCACTATAAAACCAATTACCGCCCGCTTTTATCCCTAATTTGCTATTGATTTTTACTACATCATCATTGGTGCTGAGCATTCTCAATGTATCGCCTGCCACAGTGTTAAAGCCCATTCTCCATTCTGCACTATTTTCCCATTGAATCGATTTCTTATCGTCGTAGTTCAGCTGACCGGACAATATACCCAGTACCGATAAATTATTCGTACCTCCCTGATACCAATTTGAGGATACGGCATTTTGTGAAAATTGTGCCAATGCATTTGCTTTGTGTTGCCATGGCCCAAGTTGAGGTTTCTCAACTATAATTCTTCGTTTGGTGTATTCTTGTTCATTATTATCGTTTACGAAATGAATTTTCCCGATCTTCTTTGCATGAATGAGATGATTCTTATTTCCTTCCGGATCCGGTAATTGGTCGAAAGTGAATGCATACAAATCGGCAGAAGTACGGGATATATTCCTTCTCGTCTCATTTCGCAATGTATTTATAAATTGCTCGGGAGTTGTTGTTTTTATAGGTTCGTAGGTGTTGAATGTAAGGCTCGAAGGTTGAGAGCCATAATACAATACACGAAAATCTGAATTGAGATTCCAGTTAAAATTTAAAGGTGGATTTTCGTATACCAAATCGATATAAAACGGATTGGATTGTAGTATGAGTGAATCAATCTGAATAGGAGCTAGATCCTTTGGTTGTTTAAACCATTTTAAAGTGTCTTTAAGTGATGCTCTGTTTACCGCAATGAGGGAGTCAAAAGCATGTTTCTCAAGATCTGAATTAAGCATTTTAAACCTTGTCCTACTCCTTTTTTGTGATTGTATTTTTTGTGGATGAATCGTCTCCTTCACCAATACTTTTGCCGGATTCTCAATCTTTTTCACTAGCGTGTCAGGTTTTATTCCGGTTAGAGTGGCACTGACTAAACTGTCCGCTTTTTCAACTATACTTTTGGCATTAGCACTAAGTATAATAAATAAAAATGCAAATGGGAGTAATGTTTTAAATCTCATATTGGTTGTACATAAAAATCCAATGTAGATACTTACCTACATTAGATTGCGATTAATTATTTGTAATTCGGATTCGTAATTACAAAATTAAATTTGGACATTTCATTTCGAAATGTTAGTAGTTCTCAAACCCGGCAGGAAGTGATTTATTGTTTCCCGTTTTAGCACCAAGTTCTTTTATTTTTTCGGCCGTACGAATAATATTCCCACTACCGTCTTTCATTTTCTTTACAGCATCATCATATGCACTGGAAGTCCGGTCGATATTGGTTTTTATTTTTACCATATCTTCGGTAAATCCAATAAATTTATCGTACAGTGCGCCGCTCAATCGGGCTATCTCTTGCGCATTTTTCGTTTGGTTTTCTTGCTTCCAAATGGATGAAATGGTTCGCAATGTGGCCAGCAAAGTTGTGGGGCTTACAATAACAATTTTGCGTTCCCATGCATACGAGAATATCTCGCTATCGCCTTGTACAGCTACCGAAAACGAAGCTTCAATAGGCAAAAACATCAGTACAAAATCAGGAGTATTAAGATTTTGAGCATTTTGATAGTTTTTCTCGCTCAATAGTTTTACGTGACTTCGCAACGAGTTTACATGTTCTTTTAGATGCGTTGCGCGGTGTTCATCGGTTTCGGCCGAAATAAATCGTTCGTACGCCACGAGCGAAACTTTCGAGTCGATAATAATATGCTTGTTGTCCGGTAAATGAATAATCACATCCGGACGTTGTACGCTGTAATCGGCTCCTTCAACCACCACTTCACGTTCAAATTCCTGTCCGCGTGTTAATCCCGATCGTTCCAGTACTCGTTCCAGAATCACCTCACCCCAGTTGCCTTGTTTTTTTACATCACCTTTCAGTGCATTGGTCAAATTATTTGCTTCCTGACTAATACGGGTATTTAATTCAGTAAGCTTTCTTACTTCTTCGCGCAGGCTAATCTTGTCTCGCAATTCTTTATCATATGTTTCATCTACTTTTTTCTCAAATAACTGAATCTTTTCTTTCAGTGGATTGAGAATCTCTGTCATATGTTTGTTGTTCGAAAGTGAAAATTCATCCGACCGTTCCTTGAGGATTTTCGTGGCTATGTTTTCAAATTCGGTTGTGAGCCGTTTTTGAAGGGTTTCAATCTCGTTTTTTTGATTTTCGAGTTTCTCTCCAATGTTTTCATTTACTACTTTTAGAGTAGCAACTTCCATGCCACGGGCATTTGAGATTTCGATTTGTTTGGTTAAATCAAGTTGAAGCCGTTGAATTTCATCTATTTTTAAGCGAATAGTTTCTAATGCGACCGATTTTTGAGTCTGGGTTTCGGCCAATGTAGCCATAAGTGCTTTTTCATTGGTCTCGTAATGTTGTCGGATACTTGCGTGTTGACGTGATGCAATAAACCAGGCTATCAGAAATCCGACAGCCAATGCAAGAAATACTAAAATGATTTCCATATTGAAACTTGTTTGTATTTTATTTAAAATAGAATGCTGTTGGGCATTATTTGATAAGTGCTGCGAGGAGAGATTTAATCGAAAAGGGTTGGATGATCTTCTTCAAATCTACGAATAATGGCAACCATCAATGTCTCACGAATAAACTTTGACTTGTTTTGCACCTTATATTTCGCAATATAGCGTTCTAATGCTTTGTTTTCTTCGTCATTAAGAGTGAAGATCTGACGATGTGTACGTAGGGAATTTCGCTGTGAGGCGGGTAATGGTTTCTTTTTTGCCATAATTGCTGAATAATCAGTACAAAAATAATATTATCTTATCAACTTTGATCGTTATAGTTCAAAAATCTGTATTTTTGAACTGTCTTTTTTATAAATGACTGAATAAGAATTTAATTGTTGAATTTGAAACGTTTATTTTTCATATTTTTTTGATTTATGGCAGACCATAACGATTTAGGAAATATAGGGGAGGAGCGTGCTCAGGCCTATTTGCGTAGCAAAGGATACCATATTTTGCATACCAACTGGAAAACAGGCAAGCTTGAACTTGATATAGTGGCTCGTAAAGATGATTGGCTAGTGGTGGTGGAGGTGAAAACGCGCTCGACAGAGACTTTTGAGCATCCTGAAGAAGCTATCAATCTCAGAAAAATCAGGAATATAGTGAATGCCACTCATGAGTATATTTTTCAATACGATTGGCAGGGAGAAACTCGTTTTGACGTTATATCCGTTATTCCTCATGGTCAGGAATTTGTTGTCGATCATATCGAAGATGCTTTCTTGTCGCCGGTGAACTAGACCTTGTTCATTTTTGGTATGGTTCTTGAAAGATATTAGTGAAATCTTAATTTGAACTAGCTATTTTATACAAAATGAATATTCTCCGAAATAATTGCATATTATTTATACTGTTTGTAAGTCTTGTTGCCCCGGCTGCGAATAGTCCTAAAACCAATACTAGCTTCCTTAAAGGTGAAACGCTTGAATATAGAGCGCGTTGGGGGTTGTTGACTATTGGTCATGCTCAAACCAAAATAGACTCAAAGGTTTATATGGTGCAATCACACCCCTGTTTTAAAATAGAGGTGAAAGGGCAGACCAACGGATTGGCAAGCCTTTTTTATGTGAAAGATAGCTGGAGCTCATATATCGATACTTCTGATCTTATTACCCATCGTACGTCACGTTCCATTCGCGAAGGTCACTATGTGTTGGACGAAATGGCAAACTTTGATCATAAAAATAAGAAAATTGCGGTGTCCATCATGGATCAAAAGCTGCAAAAATACAATGAGCCCAAATACTATGAATCTCCTGAAAATGTGACAGATCTGATTGGTGGTTTTATGTTGATGCGGCTGAGGGACTTTTCAGATCTAAAAAAAAACGATACCATTAAAGTGAACGGTTTCTTCGAGGATAGAAGTTATGAGATGAATATTGTGTATTTGGGCAAAGAGATCATCAAAACTTCAAGAGGCAAAGTAAGATGCTTGCTTTTGCGCCCTATTATGCCCGACAATAAGCTGTTGAATGGTAGACATTCTGTGGATGTTTGGATGTCAGATGACGAGAGTCAGACGCTGATGCGTATTCGTGCTAAAATGTTTATTGGGACATTTAATATTGAGTTAGATTAATCGTCTTTTTTGAGATGGTATAATGTAGATGAAAATACATTCGCCTTTTTTCAATAATTATACATAATGACTGACATTTTGCTGGTCATTTTAAAATATATATATCAAAAGAATGTTGTATAATATAAATATTTATGTTTTTAGTCTTAATTTGTTTACGTACTTTTGTAGCCAAATAGGAATTGTATTTTACTTAAGCACTAAAGAGATAAACTGAACTCAAAATGAAAACATTAGAAAAAAATGTAGCTGAAAAGCTACTTAAAATTAAAGCTATCAAGTTGCAACCGAATAATCCATTTACTTGGGCTTCGGGTTGGAAATCACCTGTATATTGCGACAATCGCAAAACATTATCATATCCACAAATCCGTAGTTTTATCAAGATAGAACTTGCCCGTTTGGTCCTGGAAATGTATCCGGATGTAGAAGTTATTGCAGGTGTAGCTACAGGAGCTATTGCTCAGGGTGCACTGATTGCCGATGCACTTGGTTTGCCATTTGTGTATGTTCGCCCTACGCCAAAAGGCCATGGACTCGAAAATATGATTGAAGGTGACTTGCGCCCAAAACAAAAAGTAGTTGTTATTGAAGATCTTATTTCTACAGGAGGAAGTAGTTTGAAAGCCTGCGAAGCCATTCGTAATGATGGATCCGAAGTGTTAGGTATGTTGGCAATTTTTACGTACGGATTCCCAGTTGCAGAACAAAAATTCAAACAAGCCAAGGTGAAGCTTACTACACTTTGTAGTTACGATGCTGTATTAGCTGAGGCACTGTCAACAAATTATATTTCGCCCGACGATATTGAGACATTGCAAGAATGGCGTACCAATCCATCGGAATGGAAAACTGAACTTTAATCGATACGGTTTTGTTTTGATTCGTGATTTTGTGCCGAAAAATTAGAATATATCTGGCATATATCATGAGAGAATCAGAAACTGAACTTATTTCATTTGTAAATAAACTATATGACAACATACGAAAGCGATATAAAAACCATTTCTTCGAACGAAGAAGTGGTTTTTGGCATTCTTAGCGACTTAAATAATCTTAGAAAAATTCAGGAACAAGCGCCTGCAACAGATAAAGTAAAGGATCTGGAGTTTGACACAGACAGTTGTAGTTTTGTGGTCGAAGGTTTCGGCAAAGTTGGTTTTCGAGTTATTGAGCGTGAACCGTTCAAAACGGTTAAGTTCGAATCTGAAAATGCACCTGTAAAGGTAAACGTCTGGATTCAACTAAAACAAGTTGATGAAAATCAAACGGCAATGAAATTGACGATCAAAGCGGATTTGCCTACCATGATAAAAATGATGGTAGATAAAAAACTTAAAGAAGGCGTAAACATGGTGGCTGATTTGCTTGCAAAGAGCTTGAATAAATAATCGATAATTATGGCTACAAAACTCTGGGAAAAAAGTACACAAGTAAATGCTAAAATTGAGACTTTTACTGTTGGTCACGACCGGGAAATGGATGTGTATCTGGCAAAGTATGATGTGCTTGGTTCTATGGCGCATATTCGTATGTTAGAGTCTGTTGGTTTATTGGAGGCAACCGAGTTAGAGGCTTTGCTGACTGAACTGAAAAGCATATATAAAATTGCTGATAGCGGTCAATTCTGTATCGAAGAGGGTGTGGAAGATGTGCATTCACAAGTGGAAATGCTCCTCACCCGTAAACTTGGTGATATGGGTAAGAAAATCCATAGTGGACGGTCTCGGAACGATCAGGTGCTTGTTGACTTGAAACTTTTTGCACGTGCCGAAATTGAAAAAACAGTGACGGCTGTTACCGATTTGTTTGATGTGCTTATTTCGCAAAGCAACCGTTACAAAGAAGTATTGCTTCCGGGATATACTCACTTGCAAGTAGCTATGCCATCATCGTTTGGACTGTGGTTTGGTGCTTATGCCGAGAGTCTGGCCGACGATTTACAATTATTGCTTTCGGCCTGGAAAATTACCAATCGTAATCCGCTTGGCTCAGCTGCCGGATATGGTTCATCATTTCCGCTCAATCGCCAAATGACAACTGACTTGTTAGGCTTTGACTCTATGAATTACAATGTAGTGTATGCGCAAATGGGTAGAGGTAAAATGGAGCGGACAGTGGCTAATGCATTGGCAGGTGTTGCAGCAACAGTTGCTAAGTTGGCTTTTGATGCTTGCATGTTTACTTCACAAAATTTTGGATTTATCCGACTTCCTGACGAATTTACAACGGGTTCGAGCATTATGCCACATAAGAAAAACCCAGACGTGTTCGAACTTACACGTGCTAAATGTAATAAATTGCAGTCTTTACCTCAGCAGATAATGATGATAACGAATAATTTGCCATCGGGTTATTTCCGCGATTTGCAAATTATCAAAGAGGTCTTTGTGCCTGCGTTTGCAGAACTTACCGACTGCCTGGAAATGACGGCTATGATGATGGCGCAAATTGAAGTGAATGCTGAAATTCTTAATGATTCGCGTTACGATTATTTATTTAGTGTTGAGGAAGTTAATCGCCTTACTTTGACTGGTACTCCTTTTCGGGATGCCTATAAACAAGTGGGTTTAGAAATTGAAGCGGGGAACTTTAAACCAAATAAAGTTGTAAATCACACGCATCAGGGAAGTATTGGAAACTTGTTTAATGACGAAATATGTGATTATAAAGATGAAGTACTCGCACAATTTACATTTGAAAAAGTAAGAACAGCTGAAATGAAATTGATAGAGTAGAATAAATGTAAATTTTATTATAGGAAGGTCGACGAATTATTTGTCGGCCTTTTTTGTGTTTAATTCTCGAATGAATATCGGATTATTTGTTCCCATTGGTTAGTGATAAAGTGTGGAAAATATTTTTTATGAATATTTTATTCGAAATGATAAATATTTATTGAAATGTGCGTTTTATTAACAGTAATTTGTTATATTTGCAGCGTTTTAAGTAAATAAATATTTGTGTCTTTGTTCAATAATATAACAAAGTCCACTGTCAATCTTTGTATTCTAAATGAAGAATGCCTATTTTCAATGAATTACCTGATATCTATAATGCTTTAAAATTAAAACTTATGAAGAAACACCTACTTATTTTGCTCTTTACTTTCTTGCTCATTAATGTTATTTATGCTCAAAAAGCACCGATGAAATACGGTAAAATTGATCAAGCTGATCTGGTTATGAAAGTATACCCTGCCGATTCAAGTGCAGCGGCCGTAGTATTATGTAATTACGGCTATTTTCAATCAATAGATTTTCAGTTTGTGCATCAGAGACGTATTAAGATATTAAAAGAAGAAGGCAAGTCTTGGGGGAACTTTTATGTTCCAGCAAACGAAAAAGCTGTTGTAAAGGGTCAGATTGTAAATATGGAGAATGGAGTTCCAGTTATTACTAAACTGCCAAAAGAGTCTATTTTTATCGAGAAGGTTTCAAAAAATCAATATAGAGCCAGAGTTGCTTGTCCGAATGTGAAGGTGGGTTCTGTCATTGAAGTGGAATTTTATTATTCAGGTCTGCCTACCTCATGGAATTTTCAAGAGTCTATCCCTGTTCGGTGGAGCGAATTGATTATTGAAGATAATCAGTACTTGTCGTTTCGCAAGAATGCAGTTGGATTTATTCCATTCGCAGTTTCTACTGATACTAGATGGGCTACAAAAGATGTTCCCGCTTTCAAATCTGAGCCGTATGTAAATAGTTCTCAGAATTATATGTCCAGATTTGATATTGAAATTTCTTCAATACATGTACCCGGGCAGCTTTATAAAGATTATGCAACAACTTGGGATGCTGTAGCAGATGCACTCCGACAAGAGCCTAATTTTGGGCAAGAATTATCTACTATTCAACTTTATATTAATGGACTTGCAAAACAAATTAAAGAAGCTACGACTAACCCCGAAGAACGTTTATTCAAGGCCTATCGCGAAATAAAAAGAATAAAGTGGAATAAAACTGAATCTATCTGGATTTCGGAAAGTGGCTTGAGTCAATCATTCAATAAAAAAATTGGTAATGCCTCTGAAGTTAATCTTAATTTGGTATTGTTGCTTCGAAAGTTGGACATAAATGCTAATCCATTAGTGTTGAGCACACGCTCGAATGGGACTTTGCCTCAATATTCTGTAAGTTTTGATAAATTAAACTATGTTGCAGCATATGCCGTAATAGGGGATAAGACCTATTTTCTAGATGCTACTGAAGAGAATTTGCCGGTAGGGCTATTGCCCGGACGAGCCTTAAATGGGAGAGGAATGCTAGTGATGAAAGAAGGTTTTAATTGGGTGGATTTAAACCCAATAAAAAAAGAAAAAACGTCATCATTTTTAAAACTAAAACTTTCTGCCGATGGTACAATGAATGGGGACTGGACTAAAATGTGTACAGATTATGCAGCATTAGATCTTAGAAATCATTATAAAACATTCAACAGTCAGGATGATTATTTAAAATCGATTGAAAGCAAAAATATTGGACTTTCTGTTGATAAATATACAATCTCCGATTTAGACAGTTTGCAAGGTCCTGTAAAAGAGGATTTTACGGTAGTGTGGAAAAATAGAGCTACAAAAACGAATAATCAACTGTTTGTGAATCCAATATTGATGGATAAATGGACTGAAAACCCATTCAAGCTCGAGCAACGTGTTTATCCTGTCGATTTTACAACTGCGATTGAAAAATCGCTAATCGTTTATTTGGAACTGCCTGAAGGGTACATGGTGGAGCAATTACCAAAGAATACAAAGATGACTTTACCCGAAAATTCAGCAAGTTTTCAGATGCAAACCGCGGTAGCAGAGAATACTGTTCAAATGATTTTTAAATTTAATATCAATAAACCGATATTTTATGCGGCTGAATATCCCGACCTGAAAGTTTATTTCGACGAATTAGTGAAGAAACAATCCGAAATGTTGATACTAAAAAAAATATAAGCAAATGGATAAAAGAATTTTTTGCAGTCTGATTTTACTTTCACTTTGCATTATTGTAGCCGCTAAGGAGCTAATGTATCCGGTTAGTGAAATACCTGCCGCACTTTTGCAAAACGCACAAACAGTGATGCGTGTATATAAGCAGGAGGTTGAGATTAAATCAGAAAAGTCTGCTGTTGTGTCAGTAACTGAGGTGCGTACTATCCTCAATAAAAATGGTGAGGATGATGCCTATTTCAGTGAAACCTACGACCCTATGAATAAGATCTCAAATGTTAAGGGGAAGGTTTATAATGAACTTGGCAAGCAAATAAAGTCTTTGGGCGGTGACGATGTTGTTGATCATAGTGCAATAAGCGGATTTTCTTTATACGAAGATAATAGGGTGAAATATATAGATCCTAAAAATCTGACTTATCCATTTACTGTTGAATATACATATGATATTGATCTTAAACACACATTTTTTTTACCAGTATGGAGTCATGGTAGTGAAAATACATCATACGAAAATTCTATATTTATTGTGAAAACTCCGGTAGGTTATTCTTTCCGTTACAAAGAGTACAACTTACCAAAGGGTGTTGTGAAAACTACACAAGATAATAAGGATGTCTACACATGGATAATTACCAATTTGCCAGCTCGTATAGATGAACCGATGACAATAAAGTCTTTACCTACTTATCCTTTGGTTCGTTTAGCTCCCAATAAGTTTGAGGTTGTAGAAACAAAAGGATCTTCAGAAACGTGGAAAGATTTAGGAATTTGGATGACTAGTTTATTGGATAAGAAAGATATTCTATCAGAATCAACTAAGGCAAAGATGAAAGAGATTACCTCATCTTGCAAAAATGATTTAGAAAAAGTGAAAGTTGTCTATCAGTATATGCAACAAAAAACGCGTTATGTTAGTATTCAGGTTGGAATTGGTGGATGGCAACCTTTCGATGCTGAGACAGTAGATAAAACATCATATGGCGACTGTAAAGCGCTTTCTAACTACACAAAAGCTCTGCTCTGGTCAGTTGGAGTAAAATCTTATTATGCGCTTGTGTATGCCGGCGCTTCGAGTAGAAATATTGATGCCGACTTTGCTTCAAACCAATTTAATCACGCAATTGTTTTTGTGCCAATAGACAAAGATACTGTTTGGTTGGAGTGTACCAGTCAACGTATGCCTTGTGGTTTTAATGGAGATTTTACGGACGACAGAGATGTACTGATAGTTGATGGTGAAAACAGTAAATTAGTACATACCCGAATATATCCGGCTACTGAAAATTGTATTAATAGAAATACTAAGGTCGATCTGGCTGATATTGAGTCAGGAACTGCAAATGCATCGACAAAGTATATCGGATTGTGCTATGATGACATGATGTCTACTTATTATGCAGATGATGCAGACAAACTGAAAATAATTACACAAAGTATAGAACTCCCATCATTCTCACTTACAAAGTTTTCACTGGTCGAAAATCGAAGTAAAACACCTTCGCTGGATGAGCATTTGGATCTCACTTTTACTAATTATATAAAGAAAATGGGTGATGTTGCATTATTGCCGTTGAACTTTATGAATAGATTAAGTTCTATTCCAGATAAAGTGAGAAATCGTAAGACCGACATGTGTATTCGTCGTTCCTATATGGAAAATGACACCGTCACTTATAGATTGCCCAAGGGGTATCAGGTCACAGACTTGCCTCAAAAGACGGAATTTGGAAGTAAATTTGGCAAATATATTTCACAGTCGACTCAGAATGGAAGTGAAATTACGTACATTCGTCATTTTGAATTGACAAAAGGAACATTCCCTGCACAGGAGTATGTCGATTTTAGAGACTTTTTGGAACAAATTTCAACAGCTGATGGAGTTGTTGCAAGTTTAAAAAAGATATAGACGGTTTAATGTAAATCGCCCCGTTTAGTGTTGTTACTGCACTAAACGGGGCGAACTATATCACAAAAGGCGAGTAGTATAATTTCTCTCTAAAAAATTTACAAGTTGCATTTCCCCTATTTTGGTTTAGGTTTTGAGGACAAATGCCTTATGGGTTTCACTATCACCATACTTGAATATACCGCTCTCTCCTTTTGCTTATAAAATGCAAAATTAGGATTACTTGTTTTTTGTGCAATATCTGAAAGACATTGCTACTCTAACGTGCGGCTAAATTAGAAAATACGTCTAGTCTATCCAAATTTGGGACGAAAATACTTTGGACATCTTAAAAAATAATATGCTTATAATCAATGTAGTATATTCGTTAAGACGATTATTTTTGGACATCAGTCAAATCTGCGAAAATATTTACTTAAATATGGGCTTATCTCTACAATGAAAAAAGATAATCGAGTGAAGTTAGATGTGTGTTGAGACAATTTCATTTAAAAACGCATTTAATTCTTTTGTGCTTTTTAAATCTAATTTCTGAGCAATACGTTGTTTCATTTTGTATAAACCTTCGGTGGTCGTTTCTAATATAAGGATCCTATCCGCGTTTGGAATGTTCAATAGATGTAAGCAACACCAACTTATTTCCTTGTGACTTAAAGTTGGATAGTTGACCTGCAGTTTGTCTACTATTCCGTTAAATGCATGATTCATTTCGGAAGTAAATACAACCCAGTTATTTATATGCAGACTATTGGTGTATACTTCTTTGTCTAACTTTATTCTCTCATTTGGCAGTGCATGTTTACGCTTAACGGCCTGAGTTGCTTTTGAATCTTCAATCTTCTTACTAATGCTTTGGCTTACAAAAACTTGCTTGTTGTTTAGCTCTGTTTTGTACCCATCGAGTTCTTGCTTCCTGATCTTGTTACGGTTGTAATAGTAATATGAAATTGCGCCACCAAACATAACGACCATGAACAGTAATAAAAGAGTTATTGTCAAACTCTGTCTTGCGCCACTAGTTTCAACAGAATTTGTATGCAAATCTTCAATAACAGATGCTTTTGTTTGGGATTCGATGGTGCGAACGGAATCTGTATAATCTTGGTACTTGCTCATATATTTGCCCATGAGCTTTATATCTCCTTTCAAGTAAGTGGTATTTACCAATATTCGGTAGCAACCGCGTCTGGTAAAAAAGCTGGCAGGATATTTTAAGGACTCTTTTGTGTAAACTTCAGCAGAGTCGTTTCGGCTTTTGTGTGTATAAGCATCTGCTAAAGAATAATTTCGAATGGCATAATCTGTTCCCTTTGTAGGATATTGCAAACTTTTTTTCAAAAAATGTATTGCAGAATCGGGTTGGTTCGAAATCATGTAAATGTTTCCGATTTCCTGATATGCAACGCCAAGTAATATTGAATCGTTAGTTTGAGAAATTACTTTATGGCAATATTTAAGTGCAATCTTATATTCTTTGGTACATCTATATGTTACTCCAATGTCTAACATCGAATAGCATATTGCACTTTTCTTTTGCACTTTTGTAAAATACTTAGCGGCTAGTTGGTATTTTTCTCTGGCTTCTTTGTGCTGCTGTTGGAACGAACAAATTTTACCCATATCTGAATACACTTCTCCAAGGATGTTGTCGTCAGTTTCAGTTTTTAGGTTGTCTAGTGCTTTTAGAAATTCCGAAGTAGCTTGTTCATATTTATTTTTGTTAAGATATATTCGGCCTTTGTATAGTTGGCAATTCCCAAGCCGAATTTTATCATCCTGCCTTGCGTAGTAATCTATTGAGAAGTCTAAAAGTGGAAGAGGTTGTAATGGCAAATCGTTCTTGTTCATCGCTTTGAAAATAAGCAAACCATATAATGCCCGATTGGCATCTGTATTGTATTTATCTTTGGGTATTTTTTGCAGGATGTGTAATGCGGAATCGGGATGTGCTTCCATTACTTGCTCGGCAATTTTTAGCTCATTGGGAGTGGTTGAGCAACTTGTTAAGCAAACAGAAAGAATGACTGCAATTATAATATGTAGAGTAATATATTTCATAATAAGCAATTTGAGACTTTAGTGTCAAACGATTTGATACTGTCTTTTTGCAAATTTACAAAATATAATTCACATAAGTGATATGGATGAGTTAGTGTCGAATTGTCACTATATCCCTGAGGTATGCGTCTAGTTCTTTTGTGTTGGCTAAATTCAATTTTTGTGCGATACGCTGTTTTAGTTTGTACAATCCTTCTGTAGTTGTTTCCAGTAATAGAACCCTGTCAGTATTCGAAATTTCCAAAAGATGTAGGCAACACCAGCTAATTTCTTTGCGACTCAAAGTTGGGTGATCAGTTTGCAGTTTGTCTACAATGTTATTGAATGCATGATTCATGTCTGAGGAAAATAGATCCCAGTTGTCTATGTGCAGTGTATTGTTATATAGCTCTTTGCTGAGTTTTTCGCGATCGGCAGGTTGTGTTTGTTTCCTTGTTTCCGTTTGCATGGATTTCAACTCTTCAATTTTAGCAGTTATACTCTGACTAACAAAAACTTGTTTGCTGTTTAATTTCTGCCTGTAATCTCTAATTTCAAGTTTACGTAATTTGCTTCTGTGATATAAGTACACACCAATAATTAAAACAATTAAAATTACCGCAGTAAGTAGTAAGGTATATATAGTTAGATTTTGTTTTGCAGCCGTGGATTCTGCTTTGCTAATGTGTTGCTGTTCAATTACAGTAGCTTTTGTTTGAGATTCTATAGCGCAAATCGAATCAACATATAGCTGATATTTAGCTATATATTGATTCATGAGCTTTATGTCTCCTGTATTATAAGCAGCGTTTACAATTATGCGACAGTCTTCTCTGCGAGTGAATAAGTTTCCACCTACACATTTCAACGATTTCATCGCGTAAATGGTGGCTGAGTCATACCGATCAATGTTGAAGAACACATTCGCTAATGAACTGTATCTGAGAGGAAGGCTGTTTTCTCTTGATGGATAGGTTAATGATTTCCTGTAGTAGTATAACGTGGAGTCATATTGCTTGTTATAGTAGTAAGAAGTTCCAATTTCGCTTAGCGCAGCGCCAAGTATACATGAATCAGTACTTAATGAATAGACTTTTCTGTAATATAATCTCGCAATTTTATAATTTTTTTCTATCACATATGTTTGAGCAATATTCATGTATTGTTTTAATGTGTTTTCCAATTTCCCCGTTTTAGTGATGAAGCTTGCAGCTATGCGATACTTCCTTCGTGCTTCAGAGTTCTCCTTTTGTATAAAGTTAATGGCAGCTAAGTCTGAATAAATTTTACCTAAAAGTAGATAGTCATAATTTTGATTACAGTTATCTATTGATTTATAGTATTCTATGGATGCTTTCTCATACTCCGTTTTATAATAGAGTTTTCTTCCCTTGTAAAAGTAGGCCATTGCAAGGCGTGGTTTGTCCTCTTGCTTCAGATAATAGTCTATTGAAAAATTAATCAATGAATCCGGTTGCAAGGGCATATAATTTTTATCCAGAGCCTGGAAAAGGAGTAAGCCATATAAAGCTCTGTTGGCATCGGAATTGTATTTTTCGGGCTGTAATTTTTGTAGGATGTGTAATGCGGAATCGGGATGTGCTTCCATTACTTGCTCGGCAATTTTTAGCTCATTGGGAGTGGTTGAGCAACTTGTTAAGCAAACAGAAAGAATGACTGCAATTATAATATGTAGAGTAATATGTTTCATAATAAGCAATTTGAGACTTTAGTGTCAAACGATTTGATACTGTCTTTTTGCAAATTTACAAAATATAATTCACATAAGTGATATGGATGAGTTAGTGTCGAATCGCCACTATATCCCTGAGGTATGCGTCTAGTTCTTTTGTGTTGGCTAAATTCAATTTTTGTGCGATACGCTGTTTTAGTTTGTACAATCCTTCCGTAGTTGTTTCCAGTAATAGAACCCTGTCAGTATTCGAAATTTCCAAAAGATGTAGGCAACACCAGCTAATTTCTTTGCGACTCAAAGTTGGGTGATCAGTTTGCAGTTTGTCTGCTATGTTGTTGAATGCATGATTCATATCTGATGAAAACAGATCCCAGTTATCTATGTGCAGTGCATTGTTATATAGTTCTTTGCTGAGTTTCTCGCGATCGGCAGGTTGTGTTTGTTTCCCTGTTTCCGTTTGGATGGATTTTAGCTCCTCGATTTTAGTAGTTATGCTCTGACTAACAAATACTTGTTTGCTGTTTAATTTCTGCCTGTAATTTCTAATTTCTTGTTTGCTAAGTTTACTTCGCTGATATAAGTACACACTGATAATTACTATAATCAGGATTGATACTATAAGGAGTAAGGTAAATGTTGTCAGATTATGTTTTGCAGCCGTAGATTCTGCTTTGCTTTTGTGTTGATGTTCAATTACAGTAGCTTTGGTTTGTGATTCGATAACGCGAATCGAATCAACATATAGTTGATATTTAGTCATATATCGATTCGCTAGCTTTATATCTCCAGTATTGCCGGCTGCGTTTACAATTATGCGACAGCAGTCCCTACGCAGGAATAAGTTTCCACCCGCAGATTTCAATGATTTCATTGCGTAAAGAGTGGCTGAGTCATATTTATCAAGGTCGAAAAATACATCTGCTAATGAATAGTATTTGAGAGGAAGGTTATTTCCTCTCGATGGATAGTTCAATGATTTACGGTAGTAGTATAATGCAGAGTCATATTGTTTGTTGTGGTAATAGGAAGTTCCAATTTCTTTTAGAGCTCTACCAATTTTAAACGAGTCATTACTTAAAGAATATACTCTTTTAAAGTATGATCTCGCTATGACATGTTTATTTTCAGCTAAATACGTAAGCCCCGTGGTTGTGAGTGTGTTATATGTATATTCAGTTCTGCCGGCTTTGAGATAGAATGAGGACGCTAGTTTATTTTTTTTTCTGGCCTCTTTATATTCCGTTTGAATGTAGTTTATCGCTGCTAAATCTTCATAGATTTTGCCTAAAAGTAGATAGTCGTAATTTGGATTACAGTTATCTATTGATTTGTAGTATTCTATGGATGCTCTATCATACTCCGTTTTATACCTGAGTTTTCTTCCCCTGTAAAAGTAAGCCATTGCAAGGCGTGGTTTATCCTTTTGTTTCAGATAATAGTCTATTGAAAAATTAATCAATGAATCCGGTTGCAAGGGCATATAATTTTTATCCAGAGCCTGGAAAAGGAGTAAACCATATAAAGCTCCGTTGGCATCGGAATTGTATTTTTCGGGCTGTAATTTTTGTAGGATGTGTAATGAAGAATCGGGATGTACTTCCATTACTTGCTCGGCAATTTTTAGCTCATTGGGAGTGGTTGAGCAACTTGTAAGGCTAACAGCAAGTATGGTTACAATTATAATATGTAGAGTAATAAATCTCATAATAAGCAATTTGGAACTTTTGTATCAAACGATTTGATACTGTCTTTTTTGCAAATTTACAAAATATAATTTACATAAGTGATATGGGTGAGTTAGTGTCGAATCGCCACTATATCCCTGAGGTATGCGTCTAGTTCTTTTGTGTTGGCTAAATTCAATTTTTGTGCGATACGCTGTTTTAGTTTGTACAATCCTTCCGTAGTTGTTTCCAGTAATAGAACCCTGTCAGTATTCGAAATTTCCAAAAGATGTAGGCAACACCAGCTAATTTCTTTGCGACTCAAAGTTGGGTGATCAGTTTGCAGTTTGTCTACTATGTTGTTGAATGCATGATTCATATCTGATGAAAATAGATCCCAGTTATCTATGTGCAGTGCATTGTTATATAGCTCTTTGCTAAGTTTTTCGAGATCGGCAGGTTGTGTTTGTTTCCTTGTTTCCGTTTGGATGGATTTTAGCTCCTCGATTTTAGTAGTTATACTCTGACTAACAAAAACTTGCTTGCTGTTTAATTCATGCCTGTAATTTTTTATTTCTTGTTTGCGAAGTTTACTTCGCTGATATAAGTATACACTGATAATTACTATAAGTAAAATTGAGGATATAAGCAGTATGGTGAATATTGTTAGATTTTGTTTTGCAACAGTTGCTTTCGCTTTGCTATTGTGTTGCTGTTCAATTACAGTAGCTTTTGTTTGAGATTTTATAATGCGGACAGAATCAGTATATTCCTGATACTTAGTCATGTATTTGCTCATGAGTTTTATATCTCCGTTGTTAAATGCTGCGTTTGCAATTATGCGACAGCCTTCTCTACGTGTCAATAAGTCTCCACCTTCACATTTCAATGACTTCATTGCATAAATGGTGGCTGAGTCATACCGTTCAATGTCGAAGAATACATTCGCTAATGAACAGTATCTGATAGGAAGGTAGTTCCATCTTGATGGATAGGTCAATGATTTTCTGAAGTAGTATAATGCTGAGTCAAATTGCTTATTATTGAGGAAGGAACTACCCAGATAGTTTAAAGCTATACCAATTGTAAATGAGTCTTTGCTTAATGTACATACTTTTTTAAAGTATGATCTCGCTGTGACATATTTCTTTTCATATAGATATGAAGACCCAATATATACGATTGCATTGTATGCAAACTCTGGCTTTCCAGCTTTTGTGAAGAACGATGCTGCGAGTTGATTTTTTTTCCTAGCCTCTTTAAATTCCACTTGGTGGAGACTTATAATTGCCAAGTCTTCATAAATTTTACCTAAGAGTAGATAGTCCGAATTTGGATTGCAATTATCGATCGATTTGTAGTATTCTATGGATGCTTTCTCATACTCCGTTTTATTATAGAGTTTTCTTCCCTTGTAAAAGTAGGCCATTGCAAGGCGTGTTTTGTCCTCTTGCTTCTGATAATAGTCTATAGAAAAATCTATCAGTGAGTCGGGTTGCATGGACATGTCATTCTTATTCAAAGCTTGAAAAAGGAGTATGCCGTACAATGCTCTGTTGGCATCGGAATTGTATTTTTCGGGATGTAATTTTTGTAGGATGTGTAATGCGGAATCGGGATGTGCTTCCATTACTTGCTCAGCAATTTTCAGTTCACTAGGAGTGGTTGGGCAACTTGTTAAGCTAATAGAAAGAATGACTGCAATTATAATATGTAGAGTAATAAATTTCATAATAAGCAATTTGAGACTTTGTATCAAACGATCTGATACTACTTTTTGCAAATTTACAAAATATAATTCACAATAGTGATATGGGTGAGTTAGTGTCGAATCGCCACTATATCCCTGAGGTATGCGTCTAGTTCTTTTGTGTTGGCTAAATTCAATTTTTGCGCTACACGCTGTTTTAGTTTGTACAATCCTTCCGTAGTTGTTTCCAGTAATAGAACCCTGTCAGTATTCGAAATTTCCAAAAGATGTAGGCAACACCAGCTAATTTCTTTGCGACTCAAAGTTGGGTGATCAGTTTGCAATTTGTCTACAATGTTATTGAATGAATGATTCATATCTGATGAAAATAGATCCCAGTTATCTATGTGCAGAGCATTGTTATATAGCTCTTTGCTAAGTTTTTCACGATCGGCAGGTTGTGTTTGTTTCCTTGTCTCCGTTTGGATGGATTTCAGTTCCGCAATTTTGTTACTAATGCTCTGATTAACAAAAACTTGTTTGCTGTTTAATTGTAGCTTATAATTTATAATTTCTTGTTTGCTAAGTTTACTTCGGTGATATAAGTACACACTGATAATTACTATAATCAGGATTGATACTATAAGGAGTAAGGTAAATGTTGTCAGATTATGTTTTGCAGCCGTGGATTCTGCTTTGGTTTTGTGTTGCTGTTCAATTACAGTCGCTTTAGTTTGAGAATCAATAACGCGTACGGAATCGGTATATTCCTGATACTTACTCATATATTTGTTCATGAGTTTTTTGTCTCCTGTATTATAAGCTGCGTTTGCAATTACTCGACAGCCTTCCCTGCGTGTAAATAAGTCTCCACCTGCACACTTCAACGATTTCATTGCATAGATGGTAGCTGAATCATATTGTTCTATATTGAAGAATGCCTCAGCTACTGAACAGTATTTAATAGGAAGGTTGTTCCCCCTCGATGGATAGGTTAACGATTTTCTGTAATAGTACAATGCAGAGTCAAATTGTTTGTTGTTGTAGTATGAGATACCAATCTCGTTTAGAGTTATACCAATTATAAGCGAGTCAGTGCTTAAAGAATATACTTTTTTAAAGTATGATCTCGCAGTGTTGTATTTTTTTTCAGCTAGATACGTATGTCCGATAGATACGAGTATTTTGTTTGCAAATTCGGTTCTCCCAGCTTTGAGGTAGAATGAGGCGGCTAATTGGTTTTTCTTTCGACTTTCTTTATATTCTCTTTGCATGTGACTTATTGCTGCCAAGTCTTCATAAATTTTACCTAAGATTATATAGTCAGAATTTGGATTACAATTATCTATCGATTTGTAATATTCAGTGGATGCTTTCTCATACTCTGTTTTATACTTGAGTTTTCTTCCCTTGTAAAAGTAGGCTATTGCAAGGTGTGGTTTGTCCTCTTGCTTTAGATAATAGTCTATTGAAAAATCTATCAGTGAATCGGGTTGCAAAGACATATAATTCTTGTCCAAAGCATGAAAGAGGAGTATGCCGTATAAAGCTCGGTTGGCATCAGAACTATATTTTTCTTTGGGTAACTTTTGCAGGATGTGTAATGCGGAATCGGGATGTGCTTCCATTACTTGCTCGGCAATTTTTAGCTCATTGGGAGTGGTTGAGCAACTTGCGAGTGAATGACATGTAATTAGAAAAAAAAGACGAAATGCTCTAATCATAATTTTGTATTTGCATATGGCAACCTCAATACTCTCAATTTATTTGAGAATAAATGAAGTTGACCCTAATGCAAAAATACAAAAAAAATAATGAAAACAACAAAGTTATTGAAACAGATAAATGATAGAGTTAATAGTGGTTTTATGCGAGTTGTGCTAGTGGGTTTATTATGCTTTGCAAAGCCATGCTCTAAAGGCCAGGCCACATGCAGGGATGTCATTTTTTGGATTGCGCCCAATTGGCTTAAAATTCTCGTAACCTAGAACTCCTTGTTCGGCCGCTTTCTCGTTTTGTGGAGCTGCTTTTTCTCCTGCAATTTCAACAGTTGTTTCAAACATACCTTGTCTAAGCTCGTTACTTGGAATAATCGACACATTTACCGAGTTTACGTTGGGGTTCCATGTTTTGTTGTACAGCTGTCCTTTGATAATCGGATACATGGATACTAGGCCTGTGTCAACCTTGTTTCCGCTAAATACTAGATCAGATGTTTTTTTGTTGAAAGTTGTAATCACTTTCGTTGCAAAATTGTGGTCGATTTCAAGACCTTCTTTTATCATTTCATCAATAATATCCGACAAATATAGATTTTTGTTTATAGTAACTTCTGCACTATATTCGTTTGTGTTGTATGACTGAATGCTTTTTGTCAGCCAGGCTTTTAATATTTTTATCATACCCTAAAGTGTTTTGAAAGTTTCTATTTATCAATTATTGTAGTTTTAGTAACGAGGCGGAAATAATGAGCCGCCTCGTTTTTAAGTTTTCTCTTATAGTTCGAATTCACCAATTAAATCGGTTGAACCATAGCTAATTTTTAAAGTGTAAACACCGCCATCAAAATTTTGTGTGTCGATAAGCGCATCCAAGGTTGTAAACGTGTCTACTGCTTCTTGGTAAACGACTTCACCGTTTTCATTTTCTACTGTTACTAGAGCTGTGTCTACCGGATACAGAAAGTTTAATGTCACATCAGTCTCATTTTGAGCAATGTCAAGGGCGATACGTACTGGTGCGTATGGTTTATTTTCGCCAACGACAGGGGTGTCTGGTCTAAGAAGGACTTGCCCTGCGTAAATTGCTTGAGACGAGAAGGTACAAATAAGTACCATTAATAAGACCTTAAGAATAGAGTTTAATTTTTTCATACAAATTGAGTTTTTGTAAAGTGATACTTGTAGTTTTAGTTTTGTAAATGTAAAAGGGTGTTCTTTCAAGGTGCTAAGTTATACATAACACACAATAGCTCCAAATATTTGGACATAATAAAGTAGGACAAGTCATTTCGCATCTATCTTATTAATAGATACTTATGGCTGGACAAACGGAAAAAATAAGGACAAGCAAAAATGGAACAAAAATAGGGGTAAAATAATAGGGGGGTAAAAGAGTAAAATTGGGAAATAGCAGATGAGGAACTATTATTTCGACACCGATTTTGCCTTTAGTAGTTGGTTTAACTCAAGTGTAGTTTTGAGTTTCATTTTTTGAGCCAACCGTTGTTTTAGTTTATACAAACTGTCAGGTTTGCAATCCAGCACAAGTGCCATATCGCCACTGTGAATGTCAAGTAAATAGAGGCAGCACCAGGTTATTTCTTTGCGTGTAATGTCCGGATACGTTTTCTGCAGAAAACTTACAATATTGTTGAAGGTGCGATTCATGCTTTCGCTAAAAAACTTCCAGTCGTTAAGGTGCAGACATACATTGTAAACTTCTTTGTCCATAGCCTCTCGCTTAGCCAGTGGAGATTTGCGGTACTCCTCAATATGTAACGATTTGGTTTCCTCGATTTTTTGAACAAAATTGTTTTTTAGGCTTATTTGTTTCTCTGATAGTTGCAATTCTACTTCAACTAGTTGTTTTTCTTTGTCTTTATTTCGTTTCCTTAAACGATAATACACAAATAGACTTATTAAAATAATAAAAGGTAGAGTCCAACCTAATATTACTAGGTAGTACTTAGTTTTATGTGCAGTTTCGGTTGTTTTGTGTATATTTTCTAAAACAGTTGTTTTTGTTTGAGTATCTATTTTTCTAACTGAGTCTGCACAGTCCTGATATTTACTTAAGTAAATGGCCATTGATTTAAAATCTCCTTGTGAGTATTTTGAGTTTGCTAATATTCTATAGCATTCCTTTTGAGTTTGAAAATTTGTAGGCTGTTTTAGTGCCAAGTTTGCATAATATACCGCTGAATCATACCTTGATGTCAAGAAGAATAATTCAGCTAATGTGCAGCATTTTACGGAGTATTTGCTCTCCTTGCATGGGAAGACTAAACTTTTGCGATAGTATATTTCGGCAGAATCTAATTGTCCTGTCTGTTGATAATTAGTCCCAATTTCTTGATATGCGGCTCCCAGTAAAATTGAGTCATGACAAGCGGAGATTGCTTTTTGATAGTATTTTAAGGCCATTTTCGAGTTCTTTTCGCAACGAAATGTGACTCCAATATCAATAATTCTAAAGGATGCATCTACGGTCTTGCCTATTCGATTAAAACAGTCTGCGCCAAGTTGGTGTTTTTCTCTTGCTTTTTCATAATCTTGCTGAATTGTACAAATATATCCCATGTCGGCATAGATTTTTCCCATTAATGCGTAGTCTTTTTTGTCTTGACTGTTGTCTAAGGCTGCCAAATATAGTTCGGTAGCTTCATCATATCGTTGGGCAAATTTGTACATGCGCCCTTTGTAGAAATAGCATTTTGCTAATTTAGCTTTGTCGCTTTTACTTTGGTAATACTCTAACGAAAAGTTAATGGCAGAGTCAGGTTGGAGTGGTAGATCCTTTTTATCCAATGCTTCGAAGAGTAGAAGTCCGTATAATGCTTGGTCGGCACTGGATAGTGTTTGGTTGGGTTTAATTTGTTGTAAAAGATGCAGTGCAGAATCGGGTGAGGTTTCCATTAATTGCTCTGCAGTTTTCATTTTGTTCGGGAGCAATGAGCAACTTACAAGAAGCAAAAAGATGTATGGAATAAATATGCGATATTTGAACTGCATGGTCGTGTTTTGTAGTGTTAATGGGGGTTTCCGCATGTATTTAAATACAAAACTACAAATTAAATTTCATTCTAAATCGATATTATCTACATTATATCTTTGATTTAGAGTTAAAATAAATTGTGATTTTTTTTGTACTGTCCAAGGTCAATTATTGTAACTTTCATATTTACTAAAATGTAGATATTTTAAGCCACTGCCAATGTAAAAATACTCACTTTTATTCCTTCAATTTCGATTAAAACGCGAACGCATGCTTCAAGTGTTGAACCCGTAGTAAGCACATCATCAATTAATAAAACATGTTTGCCCGTTAAATTGTTTTGGTTTTGTAATATAAATATTCCTTCGGTATTCTCATAGCGCTCAAATACGGACTTTTTGGTTTGGGTCGTATTTTCGCGAATCCGAATTAAACTTGTGGTATCAATAGGTCTTTCGAGTATTTTGGATAGCCCCTTTCCAATACATTCACTTTGATTGTACCCCCTGGTTTTATGTTTTTTTGGATGAAGCGGAACGGGTATGATGACATCAAATGTAGAAAAATCTGCAGAGTCTAGTAATTCTTCTGCTGCATATTTTCCAAGAAGCTCTCCCACTTCCTGATTGCCTCTGTATTTTAGACTGTGCAATATTTTCTGATAGGGAGACCCTTTTTGAAAGAAGAAAAAGGCTGTACCCCGCTGAATGGGGACCTTACCCCAAAATCGTTTTTCAATCGGATTGTTGACTATTAGATGATAATTAGTTTTTGGGATGTTATGTCTGCAGCTAATGCATAGTTGTTGCTCGTGTTTATGTAAATTTTCCCCGCAAACAATGCAGAGATTAGGAAACAGTAGATTTAAAAAATCTGTGAGCGCTGATTTCATAGCTGATTTCAATTATAATGATGATACGTATGGCCAAATTTTCGGTCCAAATATCAATAATCCTACTATTATAGAGATAATGGCACATATGAGTACTGCGCCGGCAGCTATATCTTTTGCTTTCCCGGCGAGTGGATGATAATCCGGGGAAACTAAGTCGACAATATTTTCTATGGAAGTGTTTATCATCTCCATCCCAACTACTAAACCAATACATAGTAGGCAGGCTATCCATTCAATTGCACTAATTTTGAAAGCAAATCCACCAATCAGAACCAATATGGTTATGAGGATATGAATTTTCATGTTCGTTTCAGTTGTAAAAACGGTACGAATTCCTCGCCCTGCATACCCAAAGCTTTTTATTCTTTTCTTCAATTTGATCATTGTAAAATGTTTGTTTTGCAAATTAAGCAAAAATCTTTCATATTTATGATTTTTCTGCATAAAAAAGTCCGGCAAACATTTTAGTTTGCCGGACTTTCGATTTCTTTTTCTTTTGGAAAATGGATTTATACTTTTACGCGTTCAATATATGAACCGTTGCGAGTGTCTACTTTAATGGTTTCGCCATCGTTGATAAACAAAGGAACACGTACGGTAGCACCTGTCTCAACAGTGGCTGGTTTAGTAGCATTGGTTGCAGTGTCGCCTTTCAATCCAGGTTCTGTGTAGGTGATTTTTAGAGCAACCTGAACCGGAAGATCAACATAAAGAATTGTTTCCGATTGTGCGTGAGTTACTACTTCACAAATCATACCTTCTTTTAAAAAATCAACACCGTTTATAATGTCTTTGTTTACCGATACTTGTTCGTAATCTTCGTTGTTCATGAAGTTATAACCAGCTTCATCTTGATAAAGATATTGATAATCGCGTCGTTCGATACGCACTTCTTCTAGGCGAATTCCAGAGTTAAATGTTCTGTCAAGAGTACGCCCTGTAACAACGTTTTTCATCTTTGTACGGACAAAAGCTGGTCCTTTTCCCGGTTTTACGTGAAGAAATTCTGTGATGAAATAGTATTGACCATCAATGTCCAAACACATCCCGTTTTTAATATCTGCTGTAGTAGCCATATATTTAATTTATAATTAATAATGCATAATTTATAATTGAAATATAAGCAACTCAGTGTCTTTATATCAATTATTCTCTTTTCGTTTACAAAAGTACAATTTTTATTTTGAATGCCAAAATGTGCAGTATATCAGTAATTTATGATAAAAGCCACTGTGTTATGGACAGCGGCTTTTATCGGCATTCTTTAGTACTATTGTTTTTCTTTGTTGCTATTTATCATTCCGTTTTTGTACGTTGTAATAAATTTTCATTTGGTTACCCAATATTTTTGTAAATCCTTTTACATCGTCGGCACTCCAAGCGCGGTTTACCTCGCCATATTCGCCAAAATCTGTTTTCATTAAATCGAAAGTGCTTTCAACACCTACCAAGGTATAATTGTATGGACGAAGCTTTACAATTACAGTTCCTGTAACGTTTTGTTGTGAGCTTTGTAAAAATTGTTCAATGTCACGCATAACTGGTTCGAGATATTGAGCTTCGTGTAAAAACATTCCATACCAGTTGCCCAATTGGTCTTTCCAATATTGTTGCCATTTGGTTAGTGTGTGTTTTTCAAGCATCTTGTGTGCATTGATAATCAGCAAAGGAGCTGCAGCTTCAAAACCTACGCGTCCTTTAATTCCAATGATAGTGTCACCTATGTGCATGTCGCGACCAATACCGTATTTGTTGGCTATTTCTTCTAGTTGATTAATCAACAATACTTTATTCTCATTTGTACTTCCGTTTACCGAGCAGATTTCTCCATTTTCAAAACCAATGGTAACGGTTTCTTCCCCCTGTTTTTCAACCTGGCTTGGATAGGCTTCTTCCGGTAAGGTTTGTTCCGATTTCAATGTTTCTTTACCGCCAATACTTGTTCCCCACAAACCTTTGTTGATAGAGTACTCCATTTTTTTGAAATCTGCTTCAAAGCCATGGTCTCTCAAGTAGTTGATTTCATATTCGCGGGTTAAAACCATGTCGCGGGTAGGAGTGAGAACTTTAATTTCGGGAGCGATTACATCGAATGTAAGATCAAAACGAACCTGATCGTTTCCGGCACCTGTACTACCATGGGCTACATATTCAGCTCCAATTTCTTTGGCGTAATTGATGATGGCAATGGCTTGAAAAATACGTTCTGAACTTACCGAGATAGGGTAGGTGCCGTTTCGGAGCACGTTGCCAAAAACCATATATTTGATGCTTTTGTCGTAGTACTCTTGCGTTACGTCCAGGGCGACATGGCTCGCGGCACCCAAGCGATATGCCTTATCTTCAATAACTTTCAGTTCCTCGGCGCTAAATCCACCTGTGTTTGCAACTGCAGTGTGTACTTCATATCCTTTTTCCTGTGACAGATACATGGCGCAGAACGAAGTGTCCAAACCACCACTAAATGCTAATAATACTTTTTCTTTCATGTTGTTTATGTCTTCGGCCAACAGACTCAATCAGCGGTCGTGTTTTTTTATGTTGGTTTATTTCTCAATGTCTTTTGCGGGATCGAAAAGCATGCCTGTACACAGGCAATGTTTACGACCTGTACGTTGCAAAATGTCATAGTTCACACAACTTTGGCATCCTTTCCAGAAGGCTTCATCGTCAGTGAGTTCAGAGAATGTAACAGGCTTGTAGCCTAGTTCGGAGTTGATTTTCATTACTGCCAAACCGGTTGTTAGACCGAAAATTTTGGCATCAGGGTAACGTAGTCTTGACAATTCAAATGCTTTGCGTTTAATGCGTTTGGCGAGACCATGTCCACGAAATTTGTCAACAACAATTAAACCTGAATTGGCTACAAATTTTTTGTTTCCCCATGATTCGATGTAGCAAAACCCGGCAAATTCTGTTCCTGCCAATGCAATTATCGCCTTTCCTTCTTTCATTTTTTGCACGATATATTCGGGCGAACGTCTCGCAATTCCTGTTCCGCGAACTTTGGCCGCGTCAGCTATGGTGGTCAAAATCGTATCAACATATTCTAAAAAACGCTCATCAGCTACTTGTACCGTGATCTCGTCAACGGTAATGTTTGTGTCCATATTCAATTAATGAATGAGTTCTATTTATACTTTGAAAAGTGCTAGCTCCAAAGTATTTCACTTGCTTTAATAAATTCTCTAAGTCGTTTTATAACGACTTCTCTCAACTTAAAATAGATTTTACTATTTTATCTTTTACTCTTTTTCCGAAAATGTTATATTGAGCATTTCTAGAATATCCTCTCGCGATACACCTTCACGTGGGATAACTAATATTGTATCATCACCCGCGATTGTGCCAAGTACCTCATCATTCGCTTTGTTGTCAATGTCCCATGCAATTGCACTTGCATAACCGGGTTTTGTTTTGACAACAGCTAATTGTCCGGAAAATTCAATACTCCGAACAGCCCCGTGAGACTGAAGTGTGTTAAATGTTCCTTCAATAGGAGTTGGTTTGTTTACCGGAGGTAAAATATACTTGTATGCTCCATTAGATAAGGGCGTTTTGGCTACTTTCAGTAGTTTTAAATCGCGTGATAAAGTTGCTTGTGTCACTTCACATTGTTTATCCAAAAGAATTTTAAGTAATTCTTCCTGACTCCCAACTACACTCGATCTAAGTATTTCTGAAATTATCTGTAACCGGTTTCGCTTATTCTTCATAAATGTATAATTATTTAGATTTCGGGCAAAAGTAATATAAATATTGTATATTGCAATGCATTTAGCTATAATTATTCATTAAAACTTGAATACTCTTTGTTTTTGTAATTAATATACGTTTATTATGCGGAAAAGGAGTCTCTAAAATGTATTTTTTCGGTATATCTCTAAAATTCTTATGCAAAAATACAAATAAATGATCAATGAACTTGTAAGTTATTGTATATTTGACAATATATTTTTCATGTTTCAAATACGGGTTTTTTAAGATGAAAAATGATAAATTCGCACATTCCGGTTTCGGTTTGTAACAAAATGTTACTCTGAAAATCGGCTCTAAATCTCAAATGTTGGGCTATGTTAATGAGTATTAATTTATTGGGTATTCAGAGCTGTTGTATGCGCTCCATAATCTCATTTTTTAATAGATTTGAGCAGTTAAGTGGCTCGTTTATTGAATTTGGTGTATGAAAAAAACAGGAAAAGACAGCAGGTGTGACTTTTCCTATTATATATATGTATCGTAAAACTGGATGATTTTTGCTATTCGCCACCCATATCCATATTTATTTCTCCTGTTCCGGCTTTTTTCTTCATGTCGGTTTGTTTCGGTTTCATATTGCCAAAATTATAACTTACCGTAAGTCCAATCATGCGACGGTGAAAGTAAGATTCTGCCACTTGGTAAAATCCGGCTCCATGTGTTGTCGTCTTATCTTTGTTGAAATTGAATATATCCATCGCCATTACGTTTACACTTAACTTTCTATCGAAAAATGTCTTGCGTAATCCCAGATCTATTTTGTATTCAGCACTTTCTTTTCCTTGAGCAATAAGCGTAGGCGATGAGTATTCGGCTGTAATTTGTCCCGACATAGTTTTGCTGAGCATGAGGTTTGCCATCATGTTCGCACTCCATGAAAAGGTGCTTTGACCGGGAATGGTGGTTGAAATGGCCGTATTGTATGGATTTACGTATACTGATGAGTCAATTTTGCTGTAGTATAGATTTACAGATGATGTCAGATTCAGGATGGTGAATAGCTGATTTTTAGCTACAAGTTCTAATCCTGAATTTTGTCTCTTTGCAATGTTCATGTATGTATTCTCCATTGTTCCTGCGTTAAAAAAGCGCACATCTTCAATAACGTTGTCCGTAATACGAAAATATGCTGATGCCGAAAGTGAGTGACTTTGCCAAGATTTCAAATAATTTAGTTCCAGTGCTGATGAATATTCCGGCAATAAATTTGGATTACCATACGAAATGCTCGTTGAATCAGAATAGTCGCGGAATGGGCTAATCTGGCGACCACGCGGACGATTCACTCTGCGGGTAAAATTTAGCTGAATTTCATCAGACTTCGATAGCGTATATGACAAATACATGCTTGGGAACAATTGAAGTGTTGGCTTTGGATCAATGGTTTGTGCGCCGGTTGATGTTGTATTCGTGAATTTCTTATCCAGGTATTCGGCACGTAATCCACCTTGTACACTGAATTTATCCAGAAATCGGTCACCGTAGGTTAGGTATGCAGCATGTATCATCTCGTTGTAATCGAATTTATTCTGATACTCGGGTAGGCTCACATTCGTCAGTGTATAATAGCCCGAAGCATCGCTTAGTCTGTCACTTACAGTACTTTGCCAACCGGCTTCAAAACGACTTGTTTCGGTGAACTTATTTGTGTAATCGGTTTTGAATACAAATTCTTTATTATTGTTGTCAGAACTTTGCGTTTTATCATTTATTGGTGCTGGTAAGTCGGTTTGTTGGTAGCGATTGTCTCCGCCACGATTGTGGGCTGAATAAGACATACTCGTCATTATATTATTGTTGCCTTTGCTGTCGAAGTCGTGTCGATAATCTACATTTACATTTATGCTAGGACGAGTTCCTGTTCCTGTGTTGGTTTGAGAGTAATCACGGATGATTTGGTTGCTAATCAAGTCTGTTTTCTGATAGCTTAATGTTCTGTTTGAATTTCCACTACCTGCCATACCAAATCCGGCAATGCTAATCGTATTCTTGTCGTTTAAATGATAATCGATACCTGTGCGCACAAAAAGTCCGGAGAATGAATTGCGCATTACATTGTTTTGGGCCAATACTGTGTCAGCAATTGAGGGCGAAGGATTGTTGTAACGAATGCTGTTGCCGCCACCTTTGAAATTCATGGCGCGGTAGCCGATGTTCAGAAATGCATCAATTTTCCCACTGTTATAATTAATGTTGGTTCCAAATGATTGCCCTAATTTTCCTCCGGTTGGATACATTAGTCCCGCCGAAACGCTACCGTAGTATCCTGCTTTTCTGTTTTTTTTCATTACCAGATTGATAATTCCCGCTGTGCCTTCCGGATTGAATTTGGCGGAAGGATTGGTCATTATTTCGATAGACTCTATACTTTCGGCCGGCATTTGTTGTAAAACCTGGGCGCGATTGTCGGCAGTAAGTCCTGATGGTTTGCCGTTAATCCAGACTTCTACGTTAGCGTCTTTTCGTAGCGAAACATTTCCTTCGTTGTCTACTTTTACAGAAGGTATGTTCTTTAAAACGTCTGATGCTGAACCACCTGCTGCCGAAATATTTTTGTCTACACTGAACACTTTTTTGTCTATGTCAAAGCGCATTTGCGACCCTTGGCCTATGACCTCCACTGTAGCCAGATTTTTTGCATTTCCTTCGAGTGGTATAGTTCCCAGATGAAGCGGCATTTCTGAAACGACTAATTCCTGATTGTGCGTATTATAACCTACATAGCTTATGCGGAGGGAATATTTTCCATTGTTTATTGTTGGTAATGTGAAGTCGCCACTTGCATTTGACACTCCGCTGGCAACAGGAATGTTATTTCCCGCTTTGAATACTGCAATGTTTACAAAATCCAGTGGCGATTGAGTATCTGCATCTATTACTTTGCCTTTTATACTGACGGCACCAAATACCTGAAAGGAAAATGCAATGAAAAGGACGAAATAGAGAATTTTTTTCATGATGATATGTTGACTTTTTTACAATTTTATGTTTCGAGTGCACATTATAACGCTTGTTTGACTTGCAATGTTAGTGAAGGTTTAAACTGATTTTAAATATTAACAAAAAAGGCGCTCAATTATTGAGCGCCTTTCTAATAAAATTATTCTGGGAAATTAGAAGTTAGGAAGAAGGTATTTTCCACGTGATTTGAAAATATTGCTTACTTTGTTTACTTCAAGGAATGTAGTTCCAAGTCCCATGCCGTAGCTACCGCTCAGGTAACAAACTGAATCTTCCTCAGTAATAAATCCTCTTTGAATCAAGTCTTTTAATGCTGTAAGGAAATATTGTTGAACGTTTTCACTCTCTGGTTGATAGATTGGGAATACGCCGTATGAAAGAGCTAATTGACGAACCATAGGTTCGTGGTAGCAAATTGACCATATTGGAGCAAAGCCACGGTATGCAGCCAAATAGCGAGTTGTGCGGCCAGTGTATGTGTCAGTGATAATTGCTTTAGTTCCCAGTTTTGTGCATGTTTCTACAGCAGCGTTCGAAAGGAATGAAGTCAAGTCGTTAGTGTCGATATCAATTGGAATATCATTTTCCGCCATTTTGGTTTTTTCCGCTTCTTTGGCAATTGTAGCCATTGTGCGTACAGCTTCTACTGGATATTTACCGTAAGCAGTTTCGCCGCTTAACATTAAAGCATCTGTGCGATAATAAATTGCGTTAGCGATATCTGTAACCTCTGCACGTGTAGGACGTGGGTTTTTGATCATGGTATGAAGCATTTGAGTTGCTACAATTACCGGTTTTTTAGCTTGAACGCATTTGCGAATCAAACGACGTTGAATGCCTGGAATTTTTTCCTGAGCTACTTCAATACCTAAGTCACCACGGGCAATCATTACGCCGTAAGTGTGCTCAAGAATTTCATCTATGTTATCAACACCTTCCTGGTTCTCAATTTTAGAGATAATTTTGATGTCACTATTGTGTTCGTCAAGAATTTTCTGGATTTCGATAACGTCTTGTTTGTTGCGGACAAATGAGTGGGCAATAAAATCAAGTTTCATTTCAATAGCCAATAGGATATTTGTGCGGTCTTTTTCGGTCAGTGACGGTAGGTTGATACGTACACCCGGAATGTTCACGCTTTTGCGGCTTCCCAAATTACCGTTGTTTTGCACAGTACAAACTAAATGATCGGCTTCTTTTGAGTCGACACGAAGATCGATTTCACCATCGTCGAAAAGAATGCTGTCGCCGATATTCAAGTCGCGAACAAAATGTTCGTAGTTTACTGCAATACATTCCTTTGTAGAAATCAAATCAGGATTTCCGGTTACTTTGACGATATCGCCTGTTTCAAGGTCGATAGAATCATTTTCAACCTTTGTAGTACGGATTTCAGGACCTTTAGTATCCATAAGGATAGCAAGGTTTTTACTTACTGCGCGAGTGTTGTTAACGATTCTTTCAAATCCTTCACGTTGTAAGTGAGCCGAGTTCATACGAACTACGTTGATACCCTCGTTGTACAATTCACGAAGAAAATCCACTTCGCAGCGAAGATCACTAATCGTTGCGACAATTTTTGTTGACTTAGACATACAATCTTTTTTTTTGTTATTATTCTGCTCCTGATAAAACACATTGGAGTTAGAATGGTTTATAAAACAACTATTAAATATTTTTATTTAATCAAAATGTAAAATGGCATCTATGCCCAAACGGTACGAATCCATTCCGAAACCAACTATACAGCCTTTGCAAGCATCGGACAAATAGGAATGATGGCGGTAAGCCTCCCGTTTAAATACATTTGAAATGTGAACTTCCAGTACCGGTACTGTGATAGATCTGATGGCATCGGCAATGGCTATGGAAGTGTGAGTGTAAGCTCCGGCGTTGAGCACAATTCCGTCGTATGTAAAACCGACTTCGTGAAGCTTATTTATCAGTTCGCCCTCAATGTTTGATTGAAAATAATCCAGTTGCAGGTTGGGGAACTGGTTCTTCAGTTCCTGCAAGTAGTCCTCGAATGTTTGATTACCATATACTGTTGGCTCTCGTTTACCCAGCAAGTTGAGGTTCGGTCCGTTGATAATCTGTATACGTTTCATTGAATGTTTTTTTTTAATCTGTTCGAATTTCTAATGGTAATAAAAAGAATATATACCGAGGGAATTAAACAAACAAAATTGGCTAAAATCATAGGTAAATCGGGAATTAGTACTCCGTACATAAACCAAAAGAAGATTCCCAATGTCATAATTATGTACATTCCGAGAGAAATGCTACTTGTCTCGCCTGTTCTGATAACCTTGTAAGCTTGCGGAAACTGAGCAATAGCGGTACAAAAGCCTGCTAAATATCCCACAATTACAATATCGAATGCCATAATAATAATTTTTGCAAAAGTAGTAAAAAAAAATGATGGGTGAAAGGGCTTGGCAGTTAATTTACAGTGCTTAATGCATTGTGATTGGTACACCAATTACGGGTCGATATATGGTTTCACGCCTCTGGGTATTGTTGATAAGAAATTATTTATAAACAATATATGTTTACTCAAAGTCAAATAGCTATAATTATAGTAATTTTACGGCGAAAATTATTTATACATTTAAACTTACTTGGAATGAATCTTATACAATTCCCTATACAACTGACTTTTAAAATTGGAACATTTAGTAACGATTTTGTGGCTAAAGATATTAATGGAAGTACAGTGGCCTATGTACGACAAAAAATGTTGAAACTCATTGATGAGGTGCAGGTTTTTGCGGATGAAACCCGATTGCAACAAAACTACACTATAAAAGCCAATCAGTGGTTGGATTTTTCGGCATCCTATAAATTTACTGATCATAATGGTTTTGAAATCGGACGAATAGCCCGTAAAGGTTGGGCTTCGCTGTGGAAGGCTAACTACGATATTTTTGACGAACAGCAGCAAAAAGATTTGTTTGTGCGGGAAGAAAATCCATTGGCAAAAATTTTTGATAGCATGTTGGGCGAAGTCCCCATTTTAGGCATGTTGACCGGTTATTTTTTTCATCCGGCGTATAGTGTGGCTCGACCTGATGGAACTATCGTGGCGCGACTCGTCAAAGAACCTTCCCTTTTCGGGCGCAAATTCAAAATAGAAAAACTCAATAATTTTGAAAAAGGTGAGGAGGAAAGAATCCTTCTTGGTCTCATGATGATGATTTTATTGGAACGACAAAGAGGCTGATATAAAGCTTCGCAACATTATTTTCCGTATAAGTGTAATTTGTTTTAAATGGAAATTAAAATGAAAACATTTACCTCAACCCTTTTATTTATCCTTACAGGATTAACTACTATGGCTCAAGACAATTTAGGCTATCAAACACCTCCGGCAAGCATTATGCAGTTGGCCGATTACGAACGTTCTCCATCAGTGGCCATGGATACTAAGAAGGAATATATGTTGCTGAGCTATCGGAGCACATATAAAACACTGGATGATCTTAATCAACAGGAGATTAGTATTGGAGGATTACGTATTAATCCGGTCACCAATATTGCTACTTCCACTACCTATATCAATAACTTAAAGGTTCGTAAATTACTGGATGTTGAGCCAATACAGGTGACAAATTTGCCTGCGAATCCGCGTATAGCTAATGTAAGCTGGTCGCCAGATGAAACTAAAATTGCATTTACACATACTTCGGCTCAAGGTGTTGAACTTTGGGTGCTGGATATTGCTACGGCGCAAGCCAGGCGACTTACCGAGCCGGTAGTGAATGCTAATCTTGGCAGTCCGTTGAATTGGTATCGTGATAGTCAGCACATCTTTGTGAGAATATTGCCCAAAAATAGGGCTGCACTGCATGATGCCAAGAAGGATCTGCCCACGGGGCCGGTTGTGTCGATAAGTGATGGTTCCAAGGCTCAAAACAGAACTTATCCCGACTTGTTGAAAAATTCAACTGACGAAGCTAATTTTGTTACGCTTACTACGTCGGAACTGCACAAGATCTCATTAGGCGGCGATGACGAGCTTTTTATGGGTGAAGATATGTATGCCGCCGAAAATATATCGCCCGATGGCAAGTATATTCTTATTACGACTCTACATAAACCGTTTTCGTATATTGTTCCATTGAACAGGTTTCCACAATTGAGTATTGTTTACTCTATGGATGGAACAAAAGTGAAAACAGTAAATGAAGTTCCGCTTTCTGAAGTATTACCTAAGGGTTTTATGGCGGTGCGAAAGGGTAAGCGGGATATGAACTGGCGCTCGGATGTTCCTGCTACTCTTTATTATGCCGAGGCTCTTGATGGTGGTGATCCGCTGGTAAAAGTGGAACAACGTGATGCCCTTTTTCAATGGGAGGCGCCGTTTACCAAATCGGCAGTGTTATTCACGAAAACCATTTCCCGCTTTTCGCACATCCTCTGGGGTAATGCCTCGGTGGCGATTATGCAGGATGAGTGGTATGATACCCGAAATGAAAAAACGTATTTGATTCATCCGTCTACCGTGGATGAACATCCGAAAGTTATTGAAGATCGAAACTTTCAGGATGTTCATTCTGATCCGGGACATTTTGAGTTACGAAAAAATGAGTTTGGAAAATATGTTTTGGCGGTCGAAAATAATAGCTTATATCGTATTGGTGATGGTTTTACAGCTAAAGGTCAGTTCCCGTTTATTGATGAACTCAATTTGAAAACGTTGAAATCGAAACGACTTTATCAGTCGGCATATACTGATAAAATAGAGGAAATTTATTCAATTGAAGACTTCAAAATGAGGGAGGTGTTGGTACGTATTCAATCACCGAATGAATACCCCAACTATTATTTCCGCTACATCAATGCAAAAAATAAATTGACTCAACTTACACATTTCCCTAATCCATTTGAAAGCATCAAGAATGTCTACAAAGAGCTGATTAAGTACAAACGTGCTGATGGCGTAGAGCTAACCGGGACTTTATATTTGCCAGCCGGGTATGACCGTGAGAAGAAAGAGAAACTGCCGCTTTTAATCTGGGCTTATCCTGCTGAATATAAAGATAAGAATAGCGCTGGTCAGAGTACGAACAATCCAAATGAATTTACTTTTCCTAATTATGGTTCGTTTGTGTATTGGGTGACGCGGGGCTATGCCGTGTTGGATGATGCAGCATTTCCGATTGTTGGTGAAGGTAAAACAGAACCCAATGATAATTTTTTGGAACAATTAATTGCTAATGCCAGAGCTGCTATCGATGCAGTGGATTCATTGGGCTATATCAACAGAAAAAAAGTAGCTATCGGGGGGCATTCGTATGGTGCATTTATGACAGCCAACTTGCTTACTCATTGTAATTTGTTTGCCTGTGGTATTGCCCGTAGTGGGGCTTACAATCGTACGTTAACGCCTTTCGGTTTCCAGAGCGAGCAGCGCAACTATTGGGATGCTCCAAAGGTGTATAATGATATGTCGCCGTTTATGAATGCTGATAAAATGAAAACTCCCTTGTTGCTTGTTCATGGCGAAGCCGATAATAACCCGGGAACATTTACCTTACAAACGGAACGATATTTTCAGGCTTTGAAGGGGCTCGGTGCACCAGCACGAATGGTTATTCTGCCCAAAGAATCGCACGGATATGTAGCTCGTGAGAATATTCTACATTTACTTTGGGAACAAGATCGTTTTTTGGAGAAGTATTTGAAATGATGTGAGGATTTAGATTATCATATATAATCCTTCTATTCTAAAAAACGTTCAGGTAAACACTGCTTTTGTGTTATGCCCGAACGTTTTTATTTTTTATAGAGAATAAGTTGAAATAGCTTCTGGTCAATCCTTGTTTAATTTTTGTAGCAGACTTCCATAAAGAGTAAATGCCGCTAAGAAACAGCAAGAACAGTAAACCATCACCTACCGGTATTGAACTATGCGGATTTTTTCCACCAGGGTCCCTTCCTCCGTTTGCAGTAGTTCCTCCAACAGCCTGACGGGTTGTGGTAGAACTTAATGAACCATCTGTAGTTAAAGAGCTTGTTGTTCCAGCAGCATCTTGCGTTGATGCATCTTGATTCCTTGAATTTAAGGCTAGAGCCGTTACACCCGAATTTGATTCAGATGAGTTGCTGGATTTGTTTGTAGAGCTTGATCCGTCAGAGTTGTTTGCATATTCCGATTTGCTGGCTTTACTGGATGATTCTATGTTAGATGCTGCATATGAAGCGTTATCGGGAGAGTATTCGGGAATGGACGCATCGGCTTGCTCGTACTGAGCATAGGAGGTTTGAGTAGGAGCATTTAGAATTCCATCTTGAAAATCAACCCCTTGCACAATAGCGAAATAATTGTCGGGTTGAGATGAATCTATCGTTTTAATCGCGCTGTAGGCAATGAAGAGGAATAGAGCCACTCCCGATAATATGGAAAACAATATGTTCGCATTCGATCTGTCCATTTTGATGTGTAATTACTCATTCAGTTCTCTTTTTTTTGATACTTGCTTATCTCAATCAGTATTCAATAGTTTTATTATTGAATTGGGTTTTATTAAACCGCAGTCGGTATCATTTCACAAACCGCGGTTTAATATAACCAATTAAAGAAACCCTTTATCTCCTTTTCAATAATCGCTTGTTTAAAGGAGAATCTGTTAGAATTAATCTATTCGAAAACACAATCACGCCTAAAAAACTATTTTGATGTCAATATTGCTGGTAAATTAATGTATGTTTATAAAGTTAGCCTGTTCACTTGGTTGCTCGTAATCTGCTTTGACAGAAATCGTTTTTTCAGTTGCGTTTTTACATGAAACTTTACTTGATGTCTGTGTATATACAAACGGAGTGAAAATAACCAAGGTAAATAGTATATTTAGCGTATTTACAATTGAAGTTTTCATAACGTTGAGTCTATTGAATGAATATATTGGCTACTGTAATCAGGTGGAATAACTGCAATGCAAACATACAAATAAATTTGTATTATGTTGATATATAGTATTCTGTAGTATTGGTACTGACGGTTGTAGTAATTGGTATGGTAGAGAAATAGTTTGCTGTAGGTTGTCTTCCGGCATTTTTGGTGCTGCCATCTACTCAGGAGCTGTCATGGTGATGCACTGAGGTGAAAAATGGATATTATTGTTTTTCGGGGAAGTGATGACTTAGTAATTAGTTGGAAAATAGTTGATGATAGTTTATCTCCATTTGAAATTATTGCTACATAGAAATGCTAATCTGTACTATTCGTATTTGCCGACATAGCCTATTTTTGTTATTTTTTGTCTATTTAAAGGATTAAAATATAACATATATTTGCAAAGATTAATACTAAAATCGCTATTTCTCATATATCTTAGTTGATGCTTGACTATTTTAGTGGTAGGGATGAAGTTGACTTTAACTTTTGAATACAAAATGCTCATTGATTCTGTTGAAACCAATGAGCATTTTTTTTTTGACCCCGAAAATATAAATTGTATTTAGGCAACAAGGTATATCTGACTATCTATGAATCGTCGCATTTATCTTAGTTATTTGGAGCTTTCTCCACAATGTATATGATCCTGCCATAATGAACAAAAGCCACATTCCATCGCCAACCGGTATTGAATTCTTAGGGTTCTTACCCCCTGGGTCTCTACCTCCGTTTGGTTTATTTGGCCCTGCAGCTTGTCTGTCGGTACTCGCGCTGCTAGTCAGGGTTAAATCGTTGCTCAGCGAACTTACATCGTTGCTTTGAGCTGTGGCTGTACCTTGTGCGCTCCCTTTTGATGAATTACCTGCAAGAGCTATGAATCCGTTTTGACTTGTGCTCTGATCTGATCCGGTAGTTCTACTATAGTTCGCAGCTCCAGTATTGGTGTTTTGTGGGCTGTATTCTGATTCATTTTCTTTATAGTTAGCATTGTAGCTGGTTGTAGGAGCGTAGTCAGTAATTTCGTTCTCGTCATCTTCGGTTGTATAAGCCGATCCTTTAGGTGCGTTAGCAATTCCTTCTTTGAAATTTACGCCCTGATTGTTGATGTAATAACTGGTACCAACATACAGGTCAGGTCTTCCGATGGGTGAATACGCTACCACCAGGAACAAAACTACCCATGTTAATATCCATATGATTGTATTTCTTTTTTTGTTTTTCATCGGTGTAGTTATTGAACAATCACACGTTTACTTACTTTTTCTCCATTGGTAATGGTATTCACCACATACGCTCCCGGGGTTAGATTGCTTAGTACTTCGGTAACTGCATTTGCCTCAAATGGAGCATTTTTAATAGCTCTCCCAGCAATGTCGTAAAGTGTACATTCGCCTTTAAAGGTACTCAGGTTCTGTACAAAAACTCTGCCAGGAGCTGTAAATATTTTTACGATTGCTTCTTTATCAGGTGCCCCTTTCTCGTACGGGCGTGTCAGAATTTTGAATCGTTTAGCCGGAGTATCGCTTTGTGCGGTTGCGAACGTGTAGGTGCTACCATTTTCTGAAACATCAACCGTTTTATTTTCTACTAAATCCACTAAATAAACTCCGGCATATTGACGTTGAATGTTTTCGTGAGTAAACTTAATTGTGTATTCCACTTCATCGCCTGCCTGAAAAGCAAGGTCGGTATTATTCATATCACATACAGAATTTACCTGATAATCGCCATCCGGTTCGATTGCGTAAATTTGTGGAGCTAATGACGATCCCAGCATTTTGCGCCCATCCCATCCATTATCAAAATTTCGGGTGCAACTTGGTTCGGTGAAAATCCACATGCGGTCGGAGTAATGTTTTCCGGTAAGATCTATTCTGGTGGATATCAGGTCTGTATTTGTTATTGCATCAATTGATTTTACGCGTTGTTGAGTGGTGTTTTTTATTGCTACATCGCTGTACTTCATTTTGATATATGAACCGGCTGTTTTATTTCCAGATGTTTTTACCAACATTGAACTCATAGATGGAACCTCGCCTGGAACTCCACCAGAACCCGCAACGTTTTGTGGAATGGAGAGGTATTGGCCAGGATTATCGCCTGATGATGTTTGATAACCGGCAGTATTCCATTGTCCATAAGATCCTGTATTGTAAAGAAACACAGTTTTATCCATATCCGATCCGAACTCTATTTTATCTACGTTAATAGCTGCTGTGTAAGAATTCGCAAATAGATGCTGTCCGGGGTATTTAGCGCCGGTAGTATAAGCTAATACGCCGGAGTCGAAATCGGTGTTTACCAATTGACCTTTAAAAGTATAGGTAGTAGTTGTTGGTTGACAAATTTCGTGCCCTATAAATTTATTCAAAGCATCGGAATTAGTTAGTTCCGTCCAATAATAGGAAGCATCGATATCATCACCTGCTTCGTTGGCACGTCTTACAAAGGCTCCGTACAACGTTGGTTCAGCGGTAACCGTTGTTAGCGGAACACCAAAGTATTGCCAGAAATATTGATAGTCGGCAAGTCCAGAAGTGTTTATTGTTGCTTTAGAGTACATTTCTACGGTTGCCTGAACATTTGAAGCATTTGGAATAATAAGTGATCCATTCTCAACTGAAGCATTGGATTGAATATATATCAAGTCAGCAGGGTCGGTTACAGGATTAGTAACAGGTGGCGTAACTGATATGGTGCCATTCACTTTTAATCCTTTGCTAGCTGGGATTATTAGTCGTTTGGTAGTAGCATTAGTCAGGTTGCCAATTTCTCGAACTCCATCAAGTATCAAGTCTCTTTGGGCAACTTTGCTGTTGTTTGCCATCGTTGAGAAAGTTACATTTTTTCCTGTGCCTGTGTCCAGGCCCGGGGCAAACTTAGCTGACCAGTTATTGATATCTCCCCAGTTTTCACTTATGTTTCCAACCCAGTAATTATCACAAGTGTTGTTAGAATTAACGGTGAATGTTTGTACAGCTTTTATGAATGAATTTGATGCGGTAACTGTATAATCACCGACTCCAATAGCGGAAAAGCTTCTGGTAGTGCGTGTAAATGCAGGGTCTCCCGTTTTAGTCCATGAGTATGTAAGCAAATCCACCCAAACCGGAGTATTCCCAAAAGTACCATTATTGCCTGTTGGTAAGCTAGATGTAGTCGTTCCAACCCCTTCCGAAAAATTGTATCCGGCAATTAGTCCTAATTCTAATCCAGTGTATGGTTTATAGTATGATGTGGCATTCGCTGCAATTTCGGTTGCAGATAATGCATTTGAATAAAATCCAACTCTTCTTATTTGCCCAGGAAAAGTTTGACTATTGCCAGCCGTATATCCATCCCATATACCACCTCCAATACATGAGTTAAAGTTTGCATTGTCTCCATAATTTCCGGTAGTACTATTCAACGATCCTCTAACAATACCATCAACGTAAACAGTAAGTGCAGTACCCGATCCTGTAGCGGCTATGTAATGCCATGTATTATCTCCCAATTCTTGAGTGATTGGTACATTAAGAGTGCCGCCGGTAGCTGTATAAATTTGAAAGTTCGTAGAATTGTATATTCCAAATTCAATTACATCATTTTGACCAAAAAGGCTTCCAAAACGTTCTCCAGTAATACTTGCCTTATCATATTTAATCCAACCTTCGAGTGTAAAAGCAGCTCTATTCGTGAGTAGTTTTCCTCCTAAGTCTATATAATCTTTATCAGTATGATTAAATTCGAGAGCATAATCGGCAGGGGTTAGTAATGCAATAGCACCATCTGAAACTAAAGGGCAGGATGTATTTGTGATGGTGGCTGTTGGGGCTGCCAAAACTGTAACGTTTTTTGTTATTGACATGCCGTTGTAAGTGTACGTAATGAGGGATGTACCAACTGAAACTCCGGTAACTACACCAGTGTTAGCATCGATAGTGGCCACAGTTGTACTGACACTCGACCAAGTACCACCCACAACCATGTTTGCCATTGTATTGGTGGTTCCCATATAAATATAGATACTCCCGGTTATTGGAGGTAAGTAAGAAATAATTATTTGTCCATCGGCACCATTTCCTCCATTGTAGTTATTGGAACTGGTTGTATATCCCCCACCTCCAGCACCTCCAGGGTTTGATCCTGCAGTACCGACGCCTTGTGAACCACTTCTGCCATTACCACCTGGTCCTCCTCCTGTTGGTGGTGTTGCTCCAGACGCATTAGTGGCATTGTTTCCATCTAATTTGGTTCCTGCCGATGAGCCGCCTCCACCTCCATAGTTTGTTGCTGAGTTTGCTCCATTGCCGCCACTAAATCGAACAGTTCCTATACACTCGCTGGCTTTCCCACCAGAAGCGCCAGTGGTTACATTGTTTGAGACACTATTGCCTCCTTTTGCAAGTAAAGTGCTAGTGTTTAGAAAATAGGTGTCACCACCAGCACTCGTTGTTGTTGCACCAGTACCTATTGTGTAATTATATGTTGCATTTGGAATTACAGCAATTGCGGACTGGGAATATGCACCACCTCCACCTCCTGCTGCGGCACCTGTATTGTTAGTGGTTCTATTTCCTCCTTTCCCACCACCTCCCCAGGCTTCGACCAGGATAGATGTTACATCAGCAGGTACTGTGAAACTACCACTAGCGGTAGCAACAGATTGGGTTAATATAGCGACTGTGCCTGTAGCAGTAATATTATTAGTGTTTGTTCCTGAAAATGCAATAGTTGTTGTGACGTTTTTTGAGCCAAAGGTAACGGTTGATCCGGCAGGGTTTAAAATAACAGTCCCAACCTGAATAGGATTGCTAGTTGAACCGCTGAAATTTATTGCCGGACTGACATTATTGTTTGCAACAGTAAATGTACAGTTTGGTGCAGTGCATGTGCCGGTAATAATTAATGTCCCAGCGTTCCAAGCATCTGTATTATTTGAGAATGTTGAGTTTCCGGTTTGGCAGTCAAGGTTCCTTGTGATAGTTAAATTATTTCGAGGAGTCATTGAAACTGACGTACTATTTGAAAGGCGAAGATTCGGAATGCTCATGTTAGCACATAAAGAAATGGATTGTGTGGTACCATTTAGTATTAAATAGCCAGTGGTTGCCGTAATTGTTCCCATTGAGCAGTTAAACGATATATTTCCACTAACAGATAGATTGTTAGATCCTAATGCTATCACTTCCCCTCCCCAGCTCCCCAGTGTTAGATTTTTACAAGCCACATCGCCAGTTATTGTGATAGTTTTGCCCTGAGTATTATTTACATCGTCACCAGCGCCGGGAATGCCAGCTCCTCCCCACGTAGCGGGGTTATTCCAGTTACCGGTTTGTGTAGCTGTAAAGGTTGCACTATAACCCATCAATGGCAGCAAACTCATAAGAGCAATAAAAATTATTGCTTTATGATTCTTTGGTTGTAGCTGATTTTGATCTATTTCTGATACGCAACAAATCATTTTAAACAATTGACTAATCAAAAACAAGGGGCTAAGAAATTTTAGCGAAAATGGAGTGTAAGTGTTCATCATCTGCTTAATGGTTATGATGGTTTTATTTTTCAGGGGATGCAAAAGTACATAAATTATTCTGACTATGAAATAGTTAGCGGAGTTTGCTTACAATCTCTATATCTGACGTTGGGATATAATTCGATATAAATCAGGTGAATGTAGTAAATTAAATCCGATTTTACAAGAATTATGTCAATAAATAACTTATACAAAGTCGGTAAATATGCAATTTTAGCTAGATATTAATTATGTATTTGACTTGCTTGTCTTGTTCTTATTACAAATTTTAAACAATAATGATTTATCTATTTACGTCAAATGTAATGCCAAATGCTTTGATATACCGCGTTATGTTCTGAGATATAAAATTTCATTAGTAATCTTATTTGATGTAAAAGGGGCTATCTCAAATCTTATTTTGAGATAGCCCTGCATTTTTTTTATGGGAATACTAGTTTTTTTGTGCAGTTAATTTTTCCTGAAGCTTTTTATAGATAATATATCCGCTTGCCATAAGTAGCAATATGCAGCCTCCATCGCCAACCGGTATTGGATTCTTAGGGCTCTTACCCCCCGGGTCTCTACCTCCATTTGGTTTGTTTGGACCCGCAGCTTGTCTATCGGAATTTATGCTGCTGGTTAGGGCTAAATCGCTACTCAATGAACTAACATCATTGCTTTCTGTGGCTGTTCCTTGTGCACTTTTTGATGAATTACCTGCCAAAATAATGGAGCCACTTTGACCCGAACTCTGATTTGATCCGCTTGCTCTGCTGTAATTTGCAGCTCCATTGCTAGTGTTTTGTGGGCTGTATTCCGCCGCATTGCCAGCGTAATCTGCACTATAGTCGGTGCTCGGAACATAGTCCGTCATTTCAGGTCCGTCCTCTTCGGTGGCATAAGCAGTGGCTTTAGGTGCATTAGCAATGCCTCCTTTGAATGTTACCCCCTGATTGTTGATGTAATAACTGGTACCAACATATAGGTCTGGTCTTCCGATTGGAGAATATGCCACCACCAGGAACAAAACTGCCCATGTTAGTATCCAGATGACTGTGTTTCTTTTTTTGTTTTTCATTAGTGTAGTTATTGAACAATTACACGTTTACTTAATTTTTCGCCATTGGTTATTGTATTTACTACATACGCTCCCGGAGTTAAATTACTTAGCACTTCGGTAACTGCGTTTGCTGCAAATGAAGCATTTTTTACAGCCCTCCCGGCGATGTCGTAAAGCGTACATTCACCTTTGAATGTAGTTAAATTATGGATAAAAACTCTGCCTGGAGCAGTAAATATTTTTACCTGTGCTTCCGTGTCGGGTGCATCTTTTTCGTAAGGACGTGTAAGAATTTTGAATCGTTTGGCCGGCGCATCGCTTTGAGCGGTTGCAAATGTATAGGTGTTGCCGCTTTGGGTAACGTCCACTGTTTTGTTTTCTATTAAATCCACTAAATAAACTCCGGCATATCGTTGTTGAATATTCTGGTGAGTAAACTTCATCGTATATTCTACTTCGTCGCCTGCCTGAAAAGCAAGGTCGGTATTGTGCATATCACTGACAGAATTTACCTGATAATCACCATCTGGTTCCAACGCGTAAATTTGTGGTGCTAATGACGATCCCAATATTTTGCGCCCATCCCAACCATTGTCAAAATTACGGGTACAGCTAGGTTCGGTGAAAATCCACATGCGGTCGGAATAATGTTGCCCGGTAAGATCAATCATGGTGGATACCAAGTCTGTACTGCTTATTGCATCGACTGATTTTACACGTTGTATTGTTGAATTCTTTATAATTACATCCTTATAATTAAACTTCATGTACGATTGAGCTGATCCGTCGGCTCCGGTTTTTACAAGCATAGAACTCATGGATGGTACTTCACCCGGAATATTGTTACTTCCGGCTGTCAACAATGGTATGGATATATATTGGCCAGCTAGTGAACCGTTGCTAGTACCACCTGTGTTGGTAGTCCAGTTGCCGTAGGATCCTGTGTTGTATAAAAATACGGATTGCTCCATGTCCGTTCCAAGTTCAATTTTTGTAATATCGATGGCTGCAGTATACGAATTGGCAAAAAGATGCTGTCCGGGATATTTTGCAGTGGATGTATAAGCTAATAAACCAGAGTCGAAATCGGTGTTTACCAACTGACCTTTGAAAGTATAGACAGTCGGTGCTGTTTGGCAGATTTCGTGACCAATAAATTTATTTAAAGCATCTGAATTCGTCAATTCTGTCCAATAATAGGTGGCATCGTTATCATCACCAGCCTCATTAGCCCGTCTTACATAAGCACCATACAAGGTTGGTTCAGCGATGACAGTTGACACCGGAACGCCAAAGTATTGCCAGAAGTATTGATAGTCAACCGGACCGGATGTATTTATTGTTGATTTGGAGTACATCTCTACTGTCCCATTTACATTCGATGCATTCGGAAATATTAATGATCCATTCGCCAACCTTGAACCATCTACCGGATTTGGATCACATTTTATTTGAATCTGATCGTATTTGGTATTTTCATCGACTTGGTTTAGTGTAATTAAATTGTTTACCACTACTTCTTTATCTGCAGGAATAACCAAATTCTTTCCTGATGCATTGTTTATAATGCTGCCAACAATTCTGTTATAATCTACATATAGGTCATTTTTAGCTGCTACACCCGAGTTGTTTCCTGTAGTTGCGAATTCCACATTGTCGCCTGAGGCAGGGACTTTGGTTGCAGTCCAGTTATTAGGATCATTCCAAGCCGTACCGCCTGCGCCAACAGCACCTAACCAGTAGTTAGCCCCGGTTGTTGTGGTAGTGAATGGTATTGAGTTTGATGTTGCGGGGCTGCCGGTTGCACAAGACATATCAGCAGACGAAGTCATAACGCAGGAAATAATATCTCCATTTGCAGGTGTATATGAGAATTTTGAGTTGCTAGTTGATGGATAAGATGTCGTAGTAGTCCCATTGGTAACCTTCCATATGTAAGCAGGATTGTTTCCTCCATTTGCAGGCGTGGCTGAAAATTCAACATTTGTTCCGGAGATAATGTTTGTACCTGTGCTTGCAGTGATCGTCACTGCTGCTGCAGGTAATGCTGTAACATTTATAGAAGACGTTACTTGCTGTACCACTCTTAAATCAATGTCATCGAGTGAAAAGTCATTACCGTTTGGAACAATGTTTTGATTTCTAATATCTATTACTACAGAGGTGTTTGATCCTGAGTTCCAATTGTAATAATACTTTGTCCAATTTCTTACAAATGGGTCTGGTATACTTGCTGTAAAAACACCTCCTAATGGCTGTCCGTTGGCAAAGGTTTGTAATTGTGATGCATTGGAATTGACAACACTTTGTAGCCAATACGAAAATTGGTAAGTTGAATTTGGCGTTACGCGTAAGGTTTGTGACCATACGGTTACGTTAGCGCTGGTAGCTCCGTTAATAACCATTTGATTCCCTACTGGTGTTGTCCCACCTGTGGTGTGATCTGAAAAATAGCTAAATCCACTATGATATGTCTTAGGGTCTGGAGTTACAGCATAGGTTCCCTCAGGAACAAGATCTGTTGATGATTTATAGCTGCTAGTAAAGCCTGCATTGCCACTTTCAAAATCACCATTGATAATTATATTTGCTCCGATAGGAATACTTCCGGTTACAGTATATGTACCATTCATTGCTGCAGGAGCAGGAGTGATTACAGGATTTTGATTTGTCGAGTAGAATCCATTAGGTCCTGTCCAGTATAGGATCGAGATATTATCACTTGAGCTGAAAAGATTTATTTGGTCAGCTGGGGGGCATAATCTGCCTCCGCTAGTGATGATAGCGGGGGTGGTTGAATATACTGTACCGTTGCACGTTATTTGTGCGGCTGCAGTTCCTGATGTTAATGTTATGTTCTCAGATGGGTATGTTCCCACTGCTAGTCCCGCTTTCAAGCGGATGTAAACGATCGTGTTTGCAACTTGATTGCCGACAGCCGGCAGCGTTATTGAAGATTGAAAGCCGGTGCCTGAGTTTAATGAAATTTCAAAATGTGTTGGTGCATTAATCGTGATTCCTGTAGATAAAGCTGAACCGTTGACGGTGAATGTTTGCTCGGCCGACGGTCCAAAGTTAATTATATATGCAAACCCACCCAATAAAGGGGGTACGACATTAATCTTAGGAGATCCATTTCCTGCTAGTACGAAGAAGCGGTTTGTGCCTATTGCGTTTGAATTAGTGATGTCATAAAAACTGGATGTTCCTCCAAGGTTGGTATAAGTTCCTGTTTTGTTGCTGCTCCCTGCTATGACATTGTACGGATATATTGATTGAGAATTACCCAGGGATATAGATGCAGTTGAAATGCTGGAAGATGTTGCTAATGACCAATATTCGGTTGTGCTTATCGAAGATAATGTCCCTTTGTTACCTCCGCTGCTTTGATTGAAAGCTTGGACCTGCAGCGTTGGATCAGGCCAACCAGTTGTTGTTGGATTAACAACAGTAAATGGTAAATAAGAAGCATCGCCAACTGGGAAAATATAAGTTGTTGGGCTTGAAAAATTAATGGGGATTGTCCATTTTACCGGACCACTAATATATGAATTTGCAGATCCTCCCATAATTCCCGAGTTAGTTGTATTGGTTATAGAAAGTAAATTGGTAGAATTCGTTATAACATTACCGGAGATAAGTAGGATCGTTCTCGTAACTGTTGTTGCACCTTGTAATGTTTTATTGCCTCCACCAGATATAGTTAGATTGTAATACGTATATGCCCCAACCGATTGTGTCGTTCCATTGTAGTTCACAGTACCTGTTGATGCAGTAAAGTTACCACCATTACCGAGGTTGCCACCTATATTCAATGTGCCGACATCGGTAAATGTAAAATCATCGTTGCTGTTTCCAAAGGTAACGTCTCCAGTTACATTTATGGTTCCGGTTGATAGAGTAATTCCTGAATATCTATTTGATCCAGTTGCCAAAACCGAAATAGAGCCGCCTACATTTAAAGTTCCTGCTCCCACTGCAATGTATTTGTTGTCACCACTACCCGATCCCGCCTGAATTATTATATCTTCAGTTACTGATAAGGTGTTGGTTCCACTGATAGTAATGTAGCTTGCGTTGCCACCACTGTTGATAGTAATACTTTTACAATTTGCATCCGCAATATTGATAGTGACATATCTGTTATTATTGATAACGACATCATCACTTGCTCCGGGAACACTTGCTCCTCCCCATGTGGCTGTGCTACTCCAATTTCCAGAAACTGATGCTGTGCGGGTTGCCCCATTCACATTTCCCACTCCAAATACAAGAAGCGCTAAAACCAGTAGGGTAAATAAATGTTTTGATATGAAATGTAGTTTTGAAATGTAGTTGTTTTTCATACGCGTTAATTTTTTTGATAGTTATCCTATCGTTTTGAACTGTCGAAAAGATAAAGTATTTAGTTATTCAGTTGCAGGTACTTCCGTGTGACTGAGTTTATGTTTATGTTAATAATAGTGTTAGCTGTTGCTCTGTAGTATTTGCCACTGTTTGTGGCAATAAATGTGCCCGAAAATCGATTCAGCTTTAATGCTTTCACCCTATGAATAATTCAAGTTGTCCAAATATAATTTGTTTTTATTACAAATCAGGCTTAAATCTATAATAAATGATGTGTAAATTAAAATTATAACTAACTGAAATCTTACGTGATAAGAGGGTTTACAGCATTTTAGTGTACAAAAATACTACTTTTTTGTGAACTAATGCTATTTTTTAGTAAATATTTATGGCTAATAGCTTATATTTCAGTAAATAGGTGAATTTGTTTATGTTTCGGAGTGCCAAACATTCTCTTTTTGACTCTCCTAATGCTTCATTGCTAACCGATTGAAAATAGGCTGGTTGATAAACTCGTATAGCCGTTGCATAGCTGTGTTAATCGGAGTTTCCGTAGGGAGTTATTTCGTTATTTAGTGTTAACTTGTAGAAAACGCGCTGATTGAGAGTGGTAATATATTTTATTGTTGCTGTATAAAATACTACAAGGCCTATGTAGTATAAGTATACGACAATTATTGTTGATACATTTATTAAATACAAATGTGTGAGTTATTTTTATCATTCTAGACCTCTATCCCTAACCCTTTCTCCCAAGGAGAAAGGGGACATAGCATCTCAAATTTAGACATTCTGCTATTAATTTCTACTCATCAAAGTCCCTCTCCTCGGGAGAGGGATTTAGGGAGAGGTCGAAATTAAGAAACATATCAATAATACTTATTACTTAGTTGAGTTTAGACTGTTTAAATCGGATAGGAATTTTGATTTTTTAAGGGTGTTTGTAAAAAAGACAAAAGACAAAAGAGGAAAGAGGAAGGGCATTAAACAAAGCAAGGATGACTGAGTAGTTCAATCATCCTTGCTTTGAGAAAAAGGTATTTGTATAATAGGGTTCAGTGAATTCAAGACCCTGTCGGGGGTTTATAAGATGGACAAAAGACGACTGACAGCAGACTATAGACTTTAGACTATAGACAACAAACAAAATTGGCAACTAACGGAAATACTATTCAATCAACTTATTGTTGATGGCATAGTGAGTTAATTCTACATCGTTTTTTAATTTTAATTTTTCGAAAATGCGTACACGGTATGTAAATACGGTGCTGACACTGAGCGTAAGTTCTTTGGCAATGGCTTTTACCTTTTTACCTTCGGCTAACAGGAACATGATTTCTAATTCGCGGTTGGATAAGCTTTCGTGTGGTAGCTGATCTTTATCGGGTACTACGTCGAAAGCCAACTGCTCGGCTAGTGTTGTGCTCAGGTAACGACCTTTGCTGTGAATTTTGCGTATGGCGATTACCAACTCGTCCAGTGCGGTATCTTTGCATAAATAGCCGGATGCTCCTGCCTTAAGAGTCCGCAGTGCGAATTTATCTTCGGGGTGAATACTTAAAACCAGGATATGAAGCTGTGGTTTAACGATTTTTAGGTCGCTCAATAAATCTATTCCGCTTCGTCCTGGCATATTCATGTCCAAAAGCATAATGTCGCAATCGGTGTGTTGAATTTTTTCAAGTGCTTCAACTCCATCTTGTGCTTCGGCAACTACCACGAAATCAGACTCTTCTTTGAGAATTTTTTTTAGTCCTTCACGAATTATCTCGTGGTCATCTACTATAAATACTTTTATCATAACTCTGTTTTTTTATATGATTTCTTTTTTGCTTTCTCAGTTCTATACTAATGCTTTATAAATTATATGCAAATATACTAATTCAAATTTGATTATCAATATTCAAACTCAAGTTGTTTGTTCATGTTTTTGTTTTCGGAATAAGGAATTTCTACTTTTACCACTGTTCCTAACCCTTCACGACCTGCTATGGTGAATTCTCCATCTAACAGAAATGCTCTTTCCTGCATGCCAATCAGCCCGTAGGAATCTTGTTTTGACTTGTAATTTTCCTTAATACCTATGCCATTGTCGCTAATTTGCAAAATAAGCTTATCGCCATTTGCCATCATTCTTACCTTGACTTGTGTTGCATTGGCATGTTTGGCAATATTTGTAAGTGCTTCCTGTACAATTCGATAGAGTGCAACAGATTGTTGTTGATTTAATTCAAGATTTGTAATTTCAGTTTCGAAATTGCACTTAATGTCGTACCGCTCATGGAACTTAGTAACCTGCAGTTTTGCAGCCTCAATAAATCCAAGTAAATAGAGCACTTCCGGTCGTAAATCGGTCATTATTTTTCGTGTGGTATTAATGGTACTATCCACCAAAACAAATAGTTGGTCAAATTTGGTAATGATACCATCCGTGACATTGCTCTCCGGACATCTGAGTATGTTTTGTTTTAACATTCCCATATCTATCTTTATGGCAATAAGAATTTGTCCAAGTTCGTCGTGTAGTTCCCGTGCAATTTCGAGCCTTTCTTCTTCACGTATATTTTGCAAGTGAGCTGCAAACTTTTTCATTTGTTCCTGGGCTTTGCTAAGTTCAGCCTCCCATTTTTTACGATCTGTAATGTCCCGTATGATGATGACCATTCCGGTCGGTTCTCCGTCTCTATCGCGAATAATGTCAGCCTTTATTTCGGTCTGTACTCTGCTGCCATCTGCCTTTTGAATGGAATATTCTTTTGCACCAAGTTGTGTGGTGAAGGACATTAAAAAGTTAGATTTTGCTTTTTCAATATCCTCCGGAGCAATGAAATCAGTAAACCGATGTCCGATTATGGTCTCTTCTTTTTCGCAACCATAAAATAGCAATCCGTTAGGCGAAATCATGGTGATATATCCATTTATGTCCACGGCTGCAATTATATCGGGTGATGCCGTAAGGGTAGAGCGATACAGATTTTCACTTTTGCGTAATTTTTCGGCTAGATTTTTTCGATTAGTAATATCCTGGACAGTTCCAATCAGTTTAATAGGATTACCTTCTTCATTGAAAACTAATTCGCCTATACCATGAACCCAACGTTCTTCCTTGTCGTTTTGTCGTATAATTTTGTATTTTTTATCGAACTTATTTTTATTTGTAACCACATGGTTTGAGAGATACTCCCACATCTCTTCTCTAAAGTTAGGCTGAATGATTAATGTCCAAGATTCTACCGTTTTTTCGGCATTGGCTTCGATGCCAAAAATACTATCGAGTACATCTGAGCATATCCATTCCCCTTTTATAAGGTCGTATGTATAGGTTCCTAATTGGGCAATAGCTTGTGTTTGTCTCAAAAAACTTTCGCTTTCGAGCAAGGCCTCTTCGGCGCGTTTTCTGTTAGTAATGTCCCGACCAACACCTAATAATCCGATAATGTCATTGTTATTGTCATACAGTGGTAGTTTAGACGCAACTAACCAGTGCGTGCTACCGTCTTTATCAACCAATGTTCCTTCTCTGTTAATTAGAGGTTTCCCTTCTTGCATGACTAGTCTGTCATCTTCGGTGTATGACTCGGCTACATCGAATGGAAATATATCATAGTCAGTTTTTCCAATGAGTTCAGCTTCGGAGGCTGCACCGGTTATTCGGACTTCAGCCATGTTGGCAAGTGTTTTTTTTCCGCTCAAGTCTTTAATATAGATGGCATCCGGTATATTATCAATGACAGCACGAAGTAGTTTTCGTTCATTTTGGATAAGCTCAGCATACTGTTTATTCTCAGTTATGTCGCGACTCACACCTACGATTCCGGTCACAACATTATCCTTGTCGCGAAGTGGAATTTTTGAAGAAAGTATCCAGCGTTTCTTACCATCCTTATCGAACATTAACTCTTCCTTGAAAAGTAAGGGTTTGCCTGTTTCTAAAATTATTTTGTCATCGGCAGTAAAAATATCTGCTAATTCTTTGGGATAAAAACTGTAGTCATCTTTTCCCAATACATCTGCCTCGGAATTAACCCCCATGAGTTTAACCTCTGCTTTATTGGCCAACGTTTTTTGAAATGAAGCATTTTTTGTGTAAATGCAATCGGGTATATTGTCGATGATAGTTTTGAGTAATAAACGCTCGTTGATAATGGTCTCTTCATATTTTTTTTGTGAAGTAATATTACGACTGATGCCTATTAAACCAATGATATTTTGTTGCCCATCCAATAGTGGGATTTTCGAAGTTAGGAGCCACTTTTCATTGCCATCGATATCAAGAATCGTTTCTTCGTAATTTAACATTGATTCTCCGGTTTTGAAAATATGTTGATCGTCGTTAATATATTTCAGAGCAAATTCCGGAGGAAAGAAAGCAAAGTCATCTTTTCCCAATACTTCGGATTCATTTTTGCAACCTAAAAGATTCATTTCGGCTTTATTCGATAGTGTTTTTTGGCTTTGTAAGTTCTTTGCATAAATTGTCTCTGGGATGTTGTCAATAAGACTTCTAAGCATTGTGCGTTCAGTTTCCAATTGTTCTTCGGCTAGTTTTCTATCCGATATATCCAGGATTAAGCCTTCGAGTGCCTCCACTTCACCGTCTTTATTATAAATAGGAAGACCTTGTTCCCATACCCATTTTTCGCAGTTATCGGCCGTTAGGATTTTATATTCAACAAATACTGCTGTTTTTGTAGCTATGGCATGTTTCCATGTTTCCCATAATTGTTCCCTAAATTCGGGAAGTATGATGTCGCTGAAAGTGATGGTTTTATTTTCGATTAAATCGGAAATTTGATAGCCGGTAAGTGCAAAACAGCCTTCGGAAATAAACTTCATAGTCCAATCGATATCGTAAAGGCAGCGATAGGCCATGCCGGGCAGGTTGGAAAGGAGCACTGATTTGCTACGCTCGCTTTCGCGCAATTCTGACTCGGCTACGTACTTATCCGTTACATCGGAAAAGACCAGCACTACGCCTGTAATGTTACCTTTTTTATCGATGATAGGAGCAGCACTGTCTGAAATCTGATACTCTTTTCCATCGTCTGAAATTAGAATAGTGTGGTTTGCTAAACCGGCTATTTGGCCTGTTTGAAGTACTTTTTTTATTGGATTCTCTACAATTTCTCTGCTTTCGGCACTAATAATTTTAAATACTTTAGTTAATGGTTCTCCCAGCACATTTTCCAGCTTTACTCCACACAGATGCTCTGCCATTGGGTTCATATTTACTATCAGACCGTTTACATCGGTCGAAATTACTCCATCTCCAATTGACTGCAGAGTGATGGATAGTAATTCTTCATGTTCATGCAGTAACTTATTTGTATTTTCGAGTTCAGCCATTTTGTGTTGCAAATGGACAACAGCAGTTCCTTTTTCTGCGAGCTGTCTTGCGCTGAACACAAGCATTTTTGATACGTTAAACAGTTGTTCTTTTGTCATCACCGGTACTTCATCCAATGCTTTCATGAAATCGTCTATGTTGGCTCCAATTTCTTTTGCATATTGTTCCATTCGCACTTTGTCTAGCTCGGGTGTTCGAACCTGGCCAATAATCCAATTGGCAACTGGTACTCCATAAACTATAATTTGGGTGCTGGATTCCATTAGTCCTACACTTGTACAGGTTTGTACAGAGGGTAGACAATTGCTTTGAGCAGCCAGAACAGCATCAGACTTCATACAGTTTTTACAACCTTTCACTGTTTGTCGGACTATGCTCGCACACAACCGGCAGAAATTAGAGGGCTTAGTGATAGGAGTTCCATCTAAATGGGTAATTATAGAAGCAACGCCTGTCGCATCTGCAAACAAATCCTGAATGGTTTGTAACTCTTCAAGTTTAAAGAAATCGGTATATTGTAAGTCGATTCCCATTTTGGCTGACAATTTTGTATAGCTGATCTTTGAAGTCATTTTGTGAGTTTTTCCAATAAAATTGTTCTGGTTAGAATCTGTGATTTATTTAATATTAATTTATAGAGTCCTTGTTTCTGTCGTTAGCCAGATTTTAAGGAATGAGCCCAATTGTATTCTGAAATTTTAGTTACACATTAATGATTTAATTCTCAAATTGAAACGGTGTAAGGCATTTCAATGCGAACAATGGTTCCTTCACCGGGTTTTCCTTCAATAATTAATTCTCCTTCCAGCAAAAACACCCGTTCGTTCATGCCTATTAGCCCGTATGAGTCATTTCTGACTTTATGATTTTTAGGAAATCCGATGCCATTATCTACAATTTCCATAATCAGTTTATTGTTCTCTATCAGTAGTTGTACCGTGACTTGTGTTGCTTTCGCGTGACGTACCACATTGGTAAGTGCTTCCTGAAGAATTCTGAAGAGTGCCACAGATTGCTGAGGAGCCACGTCAAGAGTCGTAATTGAACTTTCAAAAACGCATCTGATTTGGTGCCTTTCTTCGAAGTCTTTGGTGTACAATTTTGCAGCCTCAATAAATCCTAGCATTTCTAATACTTCGGGACGTAGACCGGTCATAATTCTTCGGGTAGTCTTAATCGTATTGTCCACTAAACCAACTAAGTTGTCGAATTTGATCATCACATCTGGATTCATCTTACCATCAAATTCTTTTACTACTTTATTTTTCAATAGACCCATATCTATTTTCAGTGCTACCAGAATTTGACCCAAGTCATCGTGTATCTCACGTGCCAGTCCGGTACGTTCATCTTCGCGAACATTTTGAAGGTGAGCGGCAAATTGTTTTAACTGTTCTTGAGAATTCTTTAGTGTTACTTCGGCATTTTTCCGCTCGGTTATATCTGTGAAGCTAACGAGGCTTGCCCATATATTTCCCTGATTATCAGTTACAGGCGATCCAAAAACTTCCAAAAGTGTTTGAGTTCCATCAGGGCGTATCACTGCCATATCATCTATATGTGCTGAAATGCCTTGCATTCCCAGATAAATTGGCGTTTCTTTTAACGGATAATGCTCCATAGAACCAACTTTATGGGTATCATACACTTTAGCAAGATTATGATGAGAGGTGTTCGGTAGAATTCCCCTACCTAGCAATTGCAACGCAGCTTCGTTAGCCATAATTGGCTTGCCTGATGGCGCTTCAACCATAAATACTCCCACTGGTAAGTTCTTAAGCAATAGGGTAAATAACTCATTTTGCCGGTTTAATGCGTTTTCACTTCTTTTGAGTTCCTCTTCTGCCCGAACGCGTTCGGTAATATCAATATTAAATCCAGCAATACCAATAATATGTTTCTCATCTTGAATTGGGAAAATAATCTGCTGATAAACAGCCGACTCATTCTTGATGTTATACTGAACTATTTCATCGATTAATTCACCATTGTAGGCGCGTGAGTTGTTTATCTCCCAAAGTCTTAATACTTCAGGTGCATTGTGGGTATTGTACTCCGGCTTGTGTCCTAAAATTGATCCAAAATGATCGACCAATTTTTTATTTTCCAGAATGCCAACACCATTAATATCTCTTGCCCATATTTCGAATGGAGTGTTCTCAATAAAAGTTCTCAAAAACATTTCACTTTTTTGTAAGGCATCTTCCGCTTCCTTTCGCTGAGTAATATCGATAAATGATATCAACACTTTCGAAAGTGTTTCTTCAAAGCCTGGCATTACAGTGAGAGTGAGTAGCAGATTTCTCTTCTCGCCATTTAGAGTTATTGTCTGCGTTTCACCCTCAAATTTGGTTTTTCCTTCGGCTAGGGCAATAATTTCTTCACAAAATATATTTACTGTGGCGTTGCTTATTGAAAAGAAACAATCAAGATTTTCAAGAATTTCTTCTTTATTTTTAGTTTCAAATATTTGTACACTTGTTTCGTTGATACTTACAACTTTTATCAATGATACTAGTTCTTCAATCTTGTTTGGTTGGTCAACAAATAATTTTCTAAAGTCTTTTACTCCTTCCGCTTTTAATTTATTGAGCTCTAGTTTTACCAAGGAGAGATCTTCTTCCCAAATAGAGATTGGGGAATACTCGAACATACTTTCCAGTCTGGCTTCACTACTCAATAGATTTTCTTCAGCACGTTTTCGATCTGTAATATCGTTGGCAAGTGTGATAAGTACATCTTTGCCAAAATATTTTCCTTTCACTGTCCAAACATCTTTTGGAAAAACGCTGCCATCTTTACGTTCTCCCCAAAATTCATATTTCTGAGGTTGTCCATTAAAGGCAAGTCTTCCATATTCTGAAATTTTATGCAAGTCATTCTTTCCTGGTGCTGAAAGGGATAACAGAGTTTTACCAATGAAATCTTGTTTTTCATACCCATACATATCAACAGCACCTTGATTTACATCTATAAATGTTAAATCCGGGTTTTGAATAAATATAGCATGTTGTACAGTGTTAAACATATCGAAATAGCTAACGCCCATTTCGCGAATTTCTTTTTCAGCTTTTTTCCGGTCAGTAATGTCGTGTAAACACAATAATAAATTTCTTTGTCCTGCGTTATTTATAAGCGCTGTAGAGCACAGCAATGACACAGCTTTCTGTTCCGCATCACGTATGAATTCACTTTCGTATTCAATATTTTTTGTCCCTTTGCCTGTTTTGAAAGTAGTGTTTATTGCATTGCGCAAAATGCATGAAGTGCAGGCATGTCCGTGGCCACATCCACCGGGAGTGGTAAATGAATGAACACAGCCAAAGACATCGCCCGGACCACTGCCTTTTAGCTCCAAACGAGAGCTCTTGGTGAAATTGGTAAATGCATTATTGGCAAAAAGGAGCTGTCCTCCCTCATCGACTACACACATCATTACAGGAGCATAATCGTAGATGGCCTTGAGCTCTTTTCGGCTATTTTCTAAGGCCTCTTCTGTACTCTTACGGTCGCTTATATCACGCGCTGTTAATTGTACAGATGGTTTACCATCCAGCAGGATGGGCATTGCCTTAACTTCTACATACATCGATGTGCCATCCATTCGGATATATTTTTCTTCAACTAGCGGCAACGATCCATCTCTATCACTTTGTGCAACTACTTTCATTCTCTCAAATACAGTTGATCTGTTATCGGGATGAATATATTCAATGACAGGTAGACCGACTAATTGTTTTTTTGATTTGGCACGCATCAATCTGACACATTCTTTATTGACATACACTACTATACCATCAGTGTAAATGCATATAGCTTCCGGAGAATTTTCAACAAATTCGCGGTATTTTAACTCACTTTCCTGTAAAGCAAGCTGTGTTTGTGCTCTTTCACTTTCAGCTTCCATAGCATCCAGCGCAAAAGTTATATCTTCACCAATTTCTTGAAGCAATATTTTCTCATCTTCGCTAAAGAAACCTAGTTCTGAAGCATAGAGGTTAATTGTTCCTACAACTTTATTCTTGATTTTAAACGGAACAGCAATCGAAGAGCGGTAACCTCTTTTTAGCGCTTCTTCTCTCCACGGTTCCATGCTTGAATCTGTGGCAATATCATGACAAATTTTTAATTTATTCTCTCGTATAGATCTACCAACCGGGCCGCTTCCTGTGGCTCCATTATTTCTGGTAATAATAATATTTTTTAGATATCCTTCCTCCTGTCCTGCATAGCAGACGGGGTTAATTATTTCAGTATTTTCATCGACGATTCCGATCCATGCCATTTTAAATTGACCATACTGAACTGCAACATCACAAATGTTTTGAAGAAGAGTTTGGCGGTCTTGAGTTCGTACTATAGCTTGATTAATTTGACTAAGCAACGCATATAATCTTCCTACATGTTGAAGTTGTTCCTCTGCTATCTTACGATCGGTGATGTCATTAATGCTCGATAATATAAGCGTTTTCCCATCTAGAGAAAGCATCTGCGCAGAATATAGACCTGTCATTAATCTGCCATCTTTTCGTTGGAAAACAATTTCTTTTGAATTTACATGTTTGTCTTTAATCAGTGATGAAACTACAGATTCTCTATCTTCAGTATTTTTCCAAAGATTTAATCCTAAAATGGAGTTTTGTAGTGCTTCCTCTCTGCTATATCCTGATATAGTGGTGAAAGCATTGTTTACATCTAGTATTTTACTGTCTGCAGAAGACGTAATTGTAATTGCATAAGGTGACGTTTGAAACACTGTTGAGTATTTTTCTTCGCTCATGCGGAGTGCTTCTTCAGCCATCTTACGTTCTGTAATATCTTCTCCGGAGCTCAGTGCACCAACAATATTTCCCTTGTTATCAGTAACCCAGGTATTGTTCCAAGCTATTGTTCTTCTTTCACCACTCTTAGTTATAATCTGGTTTTCGTGATAATTAAAGGCTTCAGTTTTTTCTGAAATTATCTGCTCGAAGATTTTTTTTACACTATCTAACTCTTCAGGAGGTACACATGTATTAAACCAATTTTTATTAATTAATTCGCCCGGTTCATATCCAAGTACCTGATATCCTTTTTTGTTGAGAAGATTGATACAGCCTTCTTTGTCAAACGCAACAAGAATTACCTGAGCTATATTCAAATAGGTCTCTACTTTCCGTTTTTCTACTTTTAATGCATTTTCGGCTAGTTTACGTTCAGTAATGTCCTTCGATATGCAAGTTACGAAAGCGACTTCGCCTTCACTATCAAAAATAGGGTCGGCCATTGTCAGATAGTAATGTTTCTCACCAGTGCTTTGTATAACCTTTACTTCAACCTCTCCTTTTTGTTTTGTCTGAAAAACTTTGTGTACAAGAGCAAGCCGTTTCTCAGCTTCATCATGAGACATGATTGCGCGAGGCGTTTTACCTATTATTTCAGCAGTGGTTCTTTCAAATGCTTTAGCAAATGACTCATTTACAAACCTGTATGTATCATCCCTGTTGTAACTAAAAATTGGGTCGCTCGAATACTGAATCAACGTACGGTATTTCTCTTCACTTTCCCATAAGGCATCCTGTGCCCGTTTACGTTCAGTGATATCGCGTGAGGCACCATGGTAACCAATAATTTCACCTTTCTCATTATAATGGACTGAGGCATTTGCTTCTGTCCATATCCAGGATCCATCTTTGCACAATTGTTCCAGTTCATAACGAATGGACCCTGTTTTAATATAATTTTTTTCGTCGGCTAGTCTGGCAGTGTTGACTCTTTTTACCATTTCTATACCTTCGGGTTTTAATATGTCTAAAAGGCTGGTTCCAACGACTTCATCCTGATGAAATCCGCGCATCCGTTCATCAGAAGGGCTAATGTAATCGCAAACGAAATTCGCGTCTAGGTGCCAAATAACATCACTGGAGTTCTCGGTCATAAAACGGTACTTCTCTTCACTCGCACGCAATGCCTCCTCCGTTTTTCTTCTAGCCTCATTCTCTTGTTTCAAATCTTCCAAAAGATTCAAAGTCGCGATGTGATTTGCATTCAGCTCGCGAGTACGTTCGGCTACTAACGCTGACAGTCGGGCATTCTCGCTCAGTTTTAATTCTTGCGAAGATTTGATTTTCGCCATCGCACGAATTTGTGCCACAAGTTCACTTTGGTCGATGGGCTTCGCTATAAAAGCTTCGGCTCCGACTTCTAATGCTTTAATGCGACTTTCGCTGTCGCCTTTTAAGGCAGTAACAAAAACAACAGGAATATTATTCGTTATTTTAATCGTTTTCAATTTTCGACACACCTCAAAACCATCCATGTCGGGCATAATGATGTCAAGCAGTATAACATCCGGATTCTCCGAAATGGCCAATTCGATTCCTTGTTCCCCACTCGTAGCCGTAATAACTTTTGCTTCGGGGAATGCTTCATTAATCAATGCCTTCAGAGTTATCAGATTATCGAAGGTATCGTCAATTGCCAGTATTTTTATTATTTCACTTTCCATATTTTCTTTCTTCTTTCTTCTTTGTAGAAGACTTTATACCTCAGGTGTTCTCATTAGTTGATATGATTCAAGCTAATTTGAAATGACCTCTGGTCTTTACTGTTATTTACCAAAAAGCACTTCGTTTATTGTTTTGAAGAACACTTTTTCTTCAATTGGCTTCACCAGATATCCATCGAACCCATGTGCCAGAATCGTTTCCCGATCGGATCTCATAGCGCTGGCTGTGAGGGCAATAATTGGAATGTGTTGCATTCGTGCATTTTTGCGAATAGCTTTAAATGCTTCAATACCATCCATTCCAGGCAGAGCAATATCCATTAATATTAAATGCGGTTTGTGTTTTTTTGCCATGGCTATCCCTTCCCTTCCATCTATGGCTTCAATTACTGTATACTTATCTTCCATGATGGCTTTCACAGTTAGCATGTTATCCAGATTGTCTTCTACCACAAGCACTACCGGTTTACCGGATATGGTTTGTGTCTGTCGTAGTGGTTTTTCTGCTTCGTCAATATGATTTGTCACCATTGATACCACCGCATTGAGCAAGTCTTCACGATTCACATCTCCTTTTTGAATGAGTTGATGGACATTGTTTCGTTTCAGGAACTTGAGATCTTCATTTGTCAGATGTTTTGCTGTGAGTATCAATACTGGAATATGAGCTGTTTTATCGACGTTGCGAATGGTTTTGAGAACTTCGAATCCATCAACACCAGGCATCATTAAATCCATAATCATTGCATCGGGTATGGTTGTTTCAATAATTGCCAATGCCTCTGCTCCATCTTGTGCCACCAATATTCTGTAACCGCTTTCCTCCATGAAATCTTTCATTTGGATAATGGCGGGCTCACTATCTTCCACCAGCAGCACTGTTTTAGCATTGTTCGGCTGGATAGCAATGGGGTTTGTAGCTTTTGTAAAATGGGAGATCTCGGGGAGATCGATAATTCTTTTCTCAGCATTATATTCCACCGGAAGGGTAAGTGTAAAGGTAGAACCCTTTTCGAGGATACTCGTTACCGAAATATTTCCACCCAGCAGGTTGGCGTATTTTTTGGCGATGGCTAGCCCTAAGCCTGTGCCACCATATTTTCGCGAGGTACTTCCATCTGCTTGACGGAATTCGTCGAAGATATGAGGAAGATGCTCGGCCGATATGCCAATGCCGGAGTCAGTGACCGAAATAATAATTTGGTTGTTGGTTTGAACCGTTTTGATTTCTACTGTTCCCCTTTCTGTGAACTTTACTGCATTGCTGATCAGGTTTTGAAGAATATGCTGACATTTATGCATATCGCTGATTAAATACAAATCATCGTTATCACCGGTTTGAAGCACCTCCAATTTTTTAGGGTCAACCTGTGGTTTTATCATGTTTGTAACTTCATCCACAAGGGTCTTAGGATTAAACCGGATGATTTCCACCTCTTCGCGGCCTGACTCAATACGCGAAATGTCCAAAATGTCGTTGATGAGTGAAAGTAAATGTTTCCCATTTCGTTCAATTACACCAATATAGCTATATTCATCTTCGTTAATTTTGTTGGCAAGTCGGCGATTAAGGACCCCTGAAAGTGCAATTACAGAGTTGAGCGGTGTGCGAAGTTCATGACTCATGTTCGACAAAAAGTTGGTTTTAAGTCTATTCGCCTCTTTTAGTTGGTCTTTTTGAGTTTCTAATTCTCTATTCTGTTCCGACAATTCGATGGATTGAGCGGTCATCTCCGTTTTTTGTTGTTCCAGTTCAGTGTTTTGCATTTCTAGCCTTTCGGAGAAATTTTTCATTCGTCGGAAGGTTAGGATTCCCTGAACACGTGCACATAAGGTGTTAAGCAAATCGTTGATTAATAAAAGAGACGCTGGAGTATAGGTTCTGACGGCAGCCAAAGAGATAATAGCTATCAGCTCTTTACCTGCTAAAACAGGAATTGAAATAATTTCCCGGGGAATAAATTTCCCACTTACAGTCTGGAATACAAAGCGGGTGTCGTGCGGTATTTTTTTTATGAACTGAATTTTATGAGTGGCAATAACAGATCCAAATTCACCTTCGGGATGAATAGCCGAGAAATGGTGTTTAGCTCCATCGTCCATCCCTACCGATTCGTAGTGTTCGTAATAGGTTTTATTCTCATTTAGCAAATACACTGCTGCCATTTGAGATTGGGTATGATTGCAGAGAGCTAGCAGTGTTACTCTGAAGAAGGTTCTTGGATCTTCTTCAGAAAGCATGATTTGCGAAATATTAGCGAACTTTTCGTCATTCTCCGCTGACGATTGAATATTATCCACCATAGCATTATAGGTGGTGGATAAAACTCCAAACTCATTTTTTGAGTCAATTACACTTCGGGCTGCTTTATCGCCCTCGTGGAATCGTCTTGCAGCATCAGTCAACTCTTTTATAGGTTCTATAATTTTTCTGAGAAATATATAGCCTCCAATAATTGAGAAGAGTAGAATGGCTGCAACTAATAGCAGCAGCTTCAAATTCATTTTGTTTCTAAGCTCAATTGTGTCGGCATAAAACTGCACTGCTCTATTCTTTGCAAAATCATCAATAATTCTAATTTTTATTAACATGTCGTCTCGCAAACTCCCCACTGTGCCTGTAGACCGAACACTCTCAATAACGGGATCAATATTTCCCGCCATGGCCATAGCAGTGTTTGCATCCCGTACCACTTTCCACTTTACAAAAGCCGTATAGGCTGCTTCTACATCCGATTTTTGACCAAGATACTTTTCTTTCAGTATATCGAACTGTATTTTTGCATCCAGAGCAGATAACTCCATCAGTTGCAAAGCTTCCTGCTTGTCGTGATCCGTTTTGTTAATCATAAGATCTCTGGTTGCAAGTCGCATACTAAGTACATCGGCATTTAGTTTTCCGATGGCCGCTCTTACCTGAAAGGGATGATTGTACAGATTATCAGTTTGATTACCTAATTGGTAGTTATGAAATACAGAAATGCTTCCAATGATGATAATGAAGAATATGTTAAATGAAAATCCACATTTTAAATGTGTTGAAATCTTTAAGTCCTTAATTCCCATATTGTTATTGTGTTGTGTTTTTGGATCTATAAGTTGAATGAGATCTAAAATCATTTTTCCCTGATTTTTTGATATTTATCTGTAAAACCTATCGGTCTATATTTATTTGGAACTTGATATTGTCTAATTTATTCCTGTATTTTTCTAAAAATGCACGAATGTGGATAAACTTCCTCAAAATTGTATCGCATCATGATTTCTCTCTCGGTTTCTCCGGTAATTACATATCCACCTTTTGCTAAACAATGACTGGCCTTGTCCATAATCTTTTTTCGATATTCCGGTTTGTAATAAAATAGCAAATTAGCACAAAGCACTAAATCGAAATCGCCGTAGATGCTATTTGGCGGACAGCTATGATCCTCGCATAGCAAGTCGAAAACAGAGAAGTCGATTCGCTCTTTCAACTCCGTTTTTACCGTGTAACTTTCCCCTCGTTTTTTAAACCATTGCGATACGCGTCTAAGGTTTAAATTGTTTAGTGCAGTTGACTGGAATTGACCTTGTTGTGCCAATTTTACTTGTGTCTCGGAGTAATCAGTAGCAAATATACGAAAATTAATCATTTTACCTTCAGCGTTTTTGTGCTCGTTCAATAGTATAGCCAGACTATAAGTTTCCTGGCCAGCAGCGCAGGCTGCCGACCAGATTCTGATTTCTTTTTTTTTCTGATTAGAGTTTTTCAATAAGATCCCAGGCAAAACAATATTTTCGAGAACTGCAAATGTAAGCGGATTCCTGAAAAACTCGCTGTAGCTTATAAATAGCGAGTCCAAAAATAAGCTACCTTCTATTTCGTTTTCTTCAAAAAATGATAAGTAATCCTTTTCTGAAGAGCAATTATTTTGTTGTATTCTTCTAATTATTGATTTTTCAATGAAATCATCATCATACATCGAAATGTCTGTTCCGTGCGATTGAAATAGTAGATACGTCATTCTCGTTTTTACTTCTATCATTATCATTATTTTAGTATCAATTAGACAGACAGTTTATTCTACAATTTTATATTTTTCAACTTCACCAACTTCTCTAAGTAAGTTGTTTACTTCCTTTTTTAGTTCAATCATGGTTAACTCACGACCCACCATAAGTCGATGAAAGCGCATTAATTCATCCATTTTTTCTGTTAATACTTCTTCTGCTTTTTTCCGTTCAGTAATGTCGCGCAAAACTCCTTCATTCGAAATTTTTTGCCCATTTTCATCAAAATTATACCAACCATGATCTTCAACCCATATACCACTGCCATCTTTTTTTCGAAGTTCAAATACCGCTTTTTCTTCGTTGTTAGGATTCAAAACTTCAGCATCGCGATGACTTTCTTCGAAATAAAGTTCTTTTTTGATGTCTATTTTCAACATATCCTCTTTGCTTTCGTATCCGAGCATCTTTACCATGGCCGGGTTTACATCCACAAATTTCCCCTCTGTTGTACTCTTGTAAACGCCATCAGGTATTCGTTGAACTAAATTTCGGTACAGCATTTCGCTATCAATCAATGCCCTCTCGGCTTTTTTTCGCTCTGTTATGTCCTGACCGAAACTAATCATTCCAATAATTTCACCGAGTACATATATGGGAGATGTGTTGACTAAAATAGTGAGGATGGAGGAGTCGGTTTTCCTAAATCGCAATTCATAGGTGCAAACTTCTCCATTCATAGTTCGTTGGAATACGTCGATTAACATAGGAAGATCTTCTTCCATTGTAAGTGGAGTAAATGATTTGCCTATCCAATCTTTTGCAATCAATTCTGTTGTATTTTCAGTAGTTTTATTGATGAAAGTAAAGCAACCGTTTTTATCCAACATCCATATCCAATCGTTCGAATACTCAATCATTGTTCGGTATTTCTCTTCACTTACTTCCAACACTCTTTGCACTTGCATCCGTTCTTCTTCAACCCCTATAGCAGAAGCAATGATTTCCAATAAGTGGATTTCATTTTTACTTGGCGAGTAATCATTTTTAAATAGTACGCACAATGAACCTACACTTTTATTTTCAACCTTAACTGATTTTCCTATGTAGGTTTCAATCTCATATTGAAGAATGTTTGGATCTGTTTTAGCAAAAATTGTATGTTTAAGATCTCTGATAACTTGAGCGCTGTCTGAGTTTTCTGAAATTATTTTCGTGCATATGTGGCCTTCAGGATGAGTAGCTAATTCAATATCCTCTGGAGCCTTCCAACTTCCAAATGTGCATAATAGTCCATCTTGTAGACGATTATAAAGGGCGCAAGTACTATTGAATAATTCACCACAAACTTTGACGAGTAGATTTATATTTTTTTGAGGGTTGGATCCAAATGTCAAAAAACAGTCGTTGAGCTTGTTGATTTGTATCTCAGCGAGTTTTTGCTCAGATATATCTCTTGTAACCCCAAGCAATCCGGTGACATTAGATGCTTCATCATGCAGAAATGAAATTCTCATTTCTGCCCAAAAAATGCTACCGTCTGCTTTGTAATGTTCCACTTCTAGAATGTGAATTCTATCCTTTTTAAAGTTTGGTTTTTTTTCATTTTTCAATTCTGTATTTAACTTATTGAGCACTAATTCTAAGCTAGAAGGTGTGAATTTTTCATGTGGTGCTCGCAGCATGTGTTCTTCAGGAGTTTCGAGTAATAACTTCTTTACCGATGAACTGATGAATGTAAGATTAAGTTCTGTGTCAGTAGTCCATACGACGTCAGAAATATTTTCTGTAATGGTCCGATATTTTTCTTCGCTATATTTGAGAGCACTTTCTGCATTTTTACGCTGAGTAATTTCTTTAAAGTTCAGAACAATAGACAATACATTTGGATCGGATAATAAATTTGTAAATGTGGTTTCAACCCACTTCCAATTACCGGCTTTGTCGATAAATCGATATTCGATGGTTGGTATAACGGTCGGATCCTCAAGTAGCTTAGATAAGTTGAGTGTAACCTTGTCCAAATCCTCAGGATGCACCAGCTCATTCGGATTTTCGATAAGCTCTTCGGTAGCCGCGTAGCCGAATATTCTACGTGCAGATGGACTTGCATATTTGAATTGCCCTTCAGCACTGATTAATACAATGCCGTCAGGGGCATTTTCTATAAGTGCTTGATAATGTTTCCCAATCTTATCAATTTCAAGTTGAGCCGCTTTTCGCTCTGTGATGTCTCGCGCAGTAGCTATTAAGACATCTTTCTCAAAATACCGACCTTTATTTACGATTACTTCTTTTGGGAAAACTTCACCATTTTTACGTACTGCCCAAAATTCAAAAGTGGATGGCATACCTGTCTTGAAAGCATTTTGCAATAACTTTTGTATCTGCTCTAAATTATTTAATCCTGGTGCAGCTACATAAGCAGGTGTTTTTCCAATCAACTCTTCATTGCTCATTTGGTACATTTTCTTTGCACCTTCATTCACATCAATAAATATTGCATTTTCATCTAATACATAAATTGCTTCAGAAACAGTATTGATAATGTCTCCATAACTTTGTTTCGTAAGTTCAAGGGTTTTTTCAGCTTTTTTTCGTTCCGTGATATCATGGATCGTTGCAATTACGCCAATTACTTCTCCTTCGGAATTGTAAAATGGTCCTGAAGTCTCATTTACCCATCCAAATTTGCCTGTGCTTGGAATGTTAAATTCAAATTCTTTTTCAATTATTCTTTTTTCTTTAATTAATTTGCTAACATCGTTGGCTTCGTTGGCTTCGTGTAAAAAAGGGAATAGTTCAATCGCGTTTTTACCGATTACATTTTCTGCTGAAAACCCTGTTAGTTTTTCCATAAATGGATTCCATGTCAGGTAGTTCAAATCTTTGTCGTAGACGATAATCCCTTCGTGAGCACTTTCTATTATTTGTTTATTGAATTGGCTTAATTCAATAACCTTTTGCTCACTGAGTAGTAACTTATTGTCTTTCTCTATGTCTGCAATAACTTTCTTTGCTACCAAAGGCAACATATTAAGGAATTGGCCATCTTTTATAATGTACTCCTTAGCCCCAAGTTTCATCATCTCTACAGCAATGCGCTCATCTCCTTGTCCAGTAGCCACAATAAATGGCGGTATAGAGTTTGTCTGAGTTTTTATGCTCGTGATGAACTCTTGAGCATTCATGTCAAGTAAGCTGTAGTCAACTATCATTAACGTGGGCGAATTGGTTTTTAGCCAATCAAGGGCTGCAGATCCTGTCTGAAAGCAGAATATTAAATATTCGTTTTCTTGGAGTCTCTCTTCCATTAATTCATTTAATCCTATGTCATCTTCGATGATGAGTATTGAGACAATTTTCTGTATCATACTTTTATTATTTGAAGGGATAAACATAAATAATTCAAGATCTCAGTAAATTTGATGAAATCTACTGGTTTAGTTATGTAAATATTACATCCAATTTGATAACACTCTTCTACTTCTTTGGGGTCGTCCGTAGTGGTAATCATAATTACGGGTATTTTTTTTAATGTGTTGTCTGATTTAATTAGTCGTAATACCTCTACACCATCCATTTTAGGCATATTGATATCGAGCAATAACAGGTAATTTTTACAATCCTTTGGTTTTTTATTTTTGGAAGCACATAAGAAATTCCAGGTTTCTTCGCCATTTGAGAATCTGATAATTTCATTGCAAATACCCGATTCAATGAGACCGTCCCGAATAAGTTCGGCGTGACCATCGTCATCTTCAGCTATTAGTATAACAAGCTCTTTGAGGTTTTTCATAATAATTGAAATCAAAAGTCCGTATAATTGCAATTTATTCTTTGCGCTTTACTCCCAACTGTTTTTTTGTAATTCAATAAAGAAAGTACTCCCGTGTCCTTCGTCCGATTCTACCCACACTTTCCCATGATGCTTTTCGGCAATTTGTTTAACTATACTTAGTCCCACACCTTCGCCTAATATCTGCGATTGAGGATGAACACGATAAAATACATTCCATATTTTTTCATGAAACTTGGGTTCAATACCTATTCCATTATCAGCGATGCTATATATAACTCTGTTGAACGAGCTAATTGCTTTTATTTTAATTTCAAAGTTTTTATCTCTGTCTCTATACTTTATCGCATTACTTATTAAATTGGAAAATAGCTGATTTAGCTGCTGTTCATCCCCACAGCAATCTGGAAGTTCTTCAATAATGATATTTGCCGACAGCTCTGAAATTTGATAATTGTGTGCCACAAGGACTGTCTTTATTAATTTATTCATATCAACTTTGCCAATAGAGATTTTAATTCTCCCAGTACGCGACAGTTGCAACAATCCATTGATAAGTGTCTCCATTTTTGTAACGCTAGAGAATATGAAGTCAAGCGATTTAGGGATTTCTTCATCTGTAATTTTAGAGATATTCGTTTTTACAATCGGGTCTATTTCGCAATTCGCCAATTGAGATTTAATTTTGTCAGTTTGTTTCTGTAACCGTTGGCTAAATCCCTGAATATTCACTAGAGGTGATCTGAGGTCGTGAGAGGCAATATACAGATAGTCTTCCAGTTCCTTGTTTTTTGCCAATATTTGTTGCTGTACTTGTTGCAAAATTGTTATATCGGTGGCTATGGTGGCAAATTTATCTATTTCGGGAGCTATTACCGAAATTAAAAAATGCTTGTCCATTGGTGTAAAGTACGAATCGAATTTTTTCGATTCACCGGTTATTGCCACCTGGACATATTGTTCTAAGTATGGGGCAGTGTCAGTACCATATACTTCTGTGGCAAGTTTCCCCACTGCGTTTTGTCGTTCAATGCCGGTGATATTAGTAAATGCGTTATTACAATCAGTTATCCGATAATTTACGGCATTACCATTTTCGTCAAACACCAAATCGTGTATAACCACCATCTCGGTCATAGACGAGAAAAGAGTACTTAATTTTTCCTCGCTCCACCGCAGTTTTTCTTCAATATGCTTTCGTTCGTTAATATCAATTCGGACACCCAGCATGCGCTTTGGTCTACCGTCGGCTGTTCTTTCTATAATATGTCCTATTACAGTGTGCCAATGATATGATCCATCTGCATGTAGCATTCTTGCATCATAGTTATATGTTTCATTATTATTCTGAAGTATATTTTCTATTTTTTGTTGTACGGATTCTCTATCGTTGGGATGTATTCTGCTAATCCATAAATCTCTTTGTGGTACATCATTAATGGGTTCGTAGCCTAACATTGTATAATACTTGGATGTGGCATACCATGTATCATTGCATAAATCCCAATCCCAAATTGCTATTGGGCTATTCTCCAAAATTAAGTTTAAACGCTCATTACTTTCTTGAAGAGCAAACTGAGCTTGTTTTCGCTCCGTAATATCAATTATCTCAGTAATAAAGAAATGAGGGTTATTTTCATTATCCCGCACCAGAGTAGTACTTAAATCTACCCAAACCAAACTTCCGTTTTTGTGTATAAATCTTTTTTCAAAGCGTGCGGAATTCATCTTGCCAGCAATAATATTATTCAATAAATCGATATTGAGCTGAATATCTTCTGGAAACGTAATTTCTTGCCACGATTTCTCTCTCAGTTCCTTATCAGTATATCCGAGTATCTTTAGAAAAGCACTATTTGCATTTAATTGACCGTTTAGTGTCGTCAGTGATTTGCCAACGATGGAGTAATCGAATACATTTTTGAATTTTACTTCACTGAGCTTTAAGTCGGCTTCAAGTTGCTTGGCTTCAGTAATGTCATACAAAAGTCCTGTCCATAAAATCTCCCCATCTTCGACAATTCGTGGGATAGATTCTAAATGTATCCATTTGATTTTATCACTTACTATAATGCGACCTTCCCACTTGAAAAGACTAATTTTTTGATTTGCTTCTTCATTTAATCTAACAAATTCGTCTTTATCCTGAGGATGTATCAATTCGCTTATTATGCCGGGTTGCATTTTAAATGCGTTGTAACTAACACCTAAGATATTGCAAAAATGATCATTTAAAAACTCCATAATATATGGTGGATGTTTGGAGTTTTTCCAACTATCCTTTTCCCATTTTTCAATCGGGGACACTCTGAGTCGATAAATTCCGGCTGGTTGACTGTTGAGAATGTCCTGAATAAATCCTCTCTCTTGCTGCAATAAATCGAATTCGGTTCTAAAGTTGGTATCGTTTGTTATTTGCAACAAACAATAATCCATGTCATTAATGAGTCTGGCAGTGATTGTAATAATCGACGATGAGTCTGTTTTTAAGCTTAATTCTGTTGTTTCAGAATTTTTATTATCAAGAATGGTTTGAAGGAAATTACAAAACCGAATGTTTTGATCAGAAGAAAGGAATGTATTAAGGTTGGAGTTCTTAAGATGAAATAACTCTTCCCCCAATAGAGTGGCACATTTAATATTGGCGGTTACAATTTCGCCGGTTTTAGATACGATAAGATATGCTGTTGGAGCGTGGAGAAAAAAAGTTGAGAATTGTTGGGCAATGCTCTCAATTTCGTTATTTTTTGTTGCTAAATTTTCGTTTTGTAACTCAAGCTCAATAATGCGCAGCTCCAGTTTCTGAATTTGTAGTAATGCTTCTTCATTCGTTAAATCTATAGATGTGGCAGTTGGACTGTAAGATGCCAACTTTTCAGCTTCTTGGCGCATTGAGTCAACGGCAGATGTGTTGGATGGTTTCATAAATAACAGAACTTAAGGTGGTTACTACATTAAAGCAAAATCGGTTTAAGCAATAAAATTGTAGTAATTAGTACAATATACATGTGGCAATAAGTACTATTATTCGATATTAATTGCCACATATACAGTGCTATACGTATTGTTTATTTACAAAGATACACATTTTTTTTACTGACAATCGAAAATTCTCTTAAGTTGATTAAAAAAAATAGTGTTCTCTTCTTTTTGTGCCGATTGTTTGTTCAGTTTTATGTTGTTGTATATTGATTTATAAATAGTTATAATAATAATTTTATGAAGTATGCTTTGCAACATTTTTTTGTTTTAGAGCCAGTATCACTTTTGAGTGAGGGTGTAATAATGCGATTCCTTTTTTTTCTGAAAATAAAAAGAGTCAACCGAAGCATTGCTGCTATTCGATTGACTCTTTTTATTGAGTTAGAAATATATTCTACTATTCGGGAGGTAAATTATTTATATTCTTCCCAGCTAGTTCCCAACATGCTTCCGGTTTTGATGAATTGATCATGCATACCAAAACAAGCCGATAGGTTTTGCGGAGTATGTGTTCCGCTAGTCAGCGTGATGTATTCTGTCAACATTTCTCTGTACTCCGGAGCTACACAGTTAGCAATGATTTCTTCTGCACGTTGAACGGGCGATTTCCCACGTAAATCAGCGATGCCATGCTCTGTAATGATAACATTTACAGAGTGTTCGTTTTGGTCAACGTGCGATACCATTGGCACGATTGAACTGATTTTCCCACCCTTTGCAGTTGCAGGAGTAGTAAAAATTGAAATATAAGCGTTGCGGGTAAAATCGCCCGATCCACCAATACCGTTCATCATTTTTGATCCCAACACGTGTGTACTGTTTACGTTTCCGAAGATATCAGCTTCCAAGGCTGTGTTGATAGTGATTAAACCTAAACGACGGGCAATTTCGGGATTATTCGAAATTTCTTGTGGTCGAAGTACTATTTTATCACGGAAGAAATCCAAATCGGCATAAATAGATTTTAGAACCGGATTTGTTACAGTAAGTGAGCAACCACTGGCAAATTTCACGTTTCCTTCACGAATAAGGTCAATAACCGCATCCTGAATTACTTCGGTATACATTTCGAAAGGTGGAATGTCAGGATTAGCTCCCAAAGAAGCCATTACAGCATTCGCGATATTTCCTACACCCGATTGAATTGGTAAAAATTCAGCAGGTATACGTCCCGATTTAATTTCTTCTACAAGGAAGGAAGCTACATTATTACCAATTTGATCAGTCACTGCATCGGTAGGAGAGAAGCCACCAACTTCATCATCACGTTCAGTTTCTACTACACATAAGATTTTTTTAGGATCTACTTTTAAAACTGCAGAACCAATACGATCCGATGGTTTATAAATTGGAATTTCTTTACGGTGAGGAGGATCCAATGGTTGATAGATATCGTGGAAGCCGCGAAGTTCTTTCGGATGATTGTGGTTCAATTCCACGATAATGAAATCGGCCAGTTGAGCAATGGTTGGAGAAATACCAACACCCGAAGTGAGTACCAATTCGCCATCAGCTGTGATGTCGCAAACTTCAATGATTGCAAATTTAGGTTTTGGCATAAATCCGTAACGCAATTCCTGCGCTAAAACAGAAAGGTGCATGTCGAAATAAGGTGCACGATCGGCATTCAAAGCACTACGTAAATCTTTGTTCGATTGGTAAGGTGTGCGGAACAAAATAGCATTGGCACGAGCCAACGCTCCGTCTAATGAATCGCCGGTAGAAGCACCGGTGTACATACCAATTTTAAATTCTTTACCTTCAGCATGTAACGCTTCTGCACGTTTAGCAATAGCCGTTGGAACTTCTTTTGGACAACCTGCGGGTGTAAAACCGCTAAATCCTACAATGTCGCCATCGTTGAGATAGCTTGCTGCCTCTTCGGCTGTTACAAATTTATAAGTCTGTTTCATAACTTTTAATTTACAATTGCTAATTTGTTTGTTTTGCAATTGTCTGTATTATAGTGTATTGATTAATTTCTGTATCCAAAATAATCCTTAGGCTAATACCACTTGAATTTGAGCGCAAAATTACCAAATAATTTTTATATTACTATTGTAAATGAGCAACTAATTACAGAAAAATTTCATTAATTGCCCCGGGTGATGGATTGATACAAATTGATTGAATTTTTACCCGAATGAATACGCTAAATTCTAGGGGTGAGATATGTTGAAATATCCACTGGAATTAGAAATTTTCAGATTCTTATTGTTGAAATATTGTTCGCTAATGGGGCGACAAATATGAATAATCTAAAAAAAATATCGGGATAAAAGATTATTCCAAAAAAAATGAGGATATTTGTATTCGCAAAAAACACGCATAAATATTCAATAAAGTAAAAATCAATAAATATCTAAATATGAGTACAACTGATATTCGTCAATTGGAGCCAAAATCAATTTGGCAAAACTTCTACAGCCTTACACAGGTTCCTCGTCCATCGCATAAAAAGGAAGAAATTGGAGCATTTCTCGAAGAATTCGGGAAAACGCTTGGCCTCGAAACTTTGCGTGACGAAATAGGTAATGTTCTTATCCGTAAACCGGCTACTCCCGGGATGGAAAACCGAAAAGCAGTGGTGCTTCAGGCACACATGGACATGGTTCCACAGAAAAATAGCAATGTAGCGCACGATTTTCAAACTGATCCTATCGATGCATACGTGGATGGCGAATGGGTTACTGCCCGCGACACCACTTTGGGTGCCGATAATGGTATTGGGCTCGCTGCGGCTATGTCTATCATGCAATCGGCTGATATTCCTCATCCTGCCATCGAAATGTTCGTTACAGTGGATGAAGAAACAGGTATGTTTGGTGCTTTTGGCCTGCAACCTAACTTTTTGAAAGGGGATATTCTGATCAATATGGATTCGGAAGATGAAGGTGAACTGTATGTTGGCTGTGCCGGTGGAATTGATGCTGATATTACTTTTCGCTACACGGAAGTGGAAATCGAAGAAGGCGATGTGGCTCTGAAAGTATCGTTGACCGGACTCAAAGGTGGTCACTCGGGTGTGGATATTCACTTGCAACGTGGTAATGCCAATAAATTGATGTTCCGCTTTTTGAAAGAAGCTGTTTCCGATTTTGAGGCGCGTTTGGCAAGTATTGATGGTGGTAGCCTGCGCAATGCTATTCCACGCGAAGCTTTTGCTGTAATTACTGTTCCTGCCGAAGGTGTGGATGATATTATCGGTTTTGTACAAGATTGCGAAGAATTATTCATTGAAGAATATAAAGGCGTTGAAGATAAAATTTCGTTCACTGTTGAACAAGTGGAATTACCTACAGGATTGATTCCTGAAGAAGTGCAGGACGACTTAATAAATGGTGTAACTGCATGTCCAAATGGCGTTTTACGCTTTATCCCTGAATTGCCAACCGTTGTTGAAACATCAAATAATCTGGCTATTATCAAATCGGATGGTAGCTCAATTATTCTTCGATCGCTCATACGCAGTTCGGTGGAATCGCGCAAAGAAGAATTGGCATCGATGGTTCAAAGTGCGTTTGCGTTGGCAGGTGCTAAGGTTGATTTAGTGGGTGGTTACCCGGGTTGGAAACCAAACCTAGAATCACCGATTTTGAAAGAGATGACCAAAGTGTACGAAAATAAATATGGCATAACTCCGAAAGTGATGATTATTCATGCCGGCCTGGAATGCGGAATTTTGGGTACTCACTACCCAAAAATGGACATGATCTCATTTGGTCCGACCATCCGTTATCCACATTCACCTGACGAGAAAGTGAATATTGCCACCGTAGTGAAATTCTGGGATTTCCTTTTGGCAACACTTGAAAATATTCCTGTAAAATAAATAATAAACATAACTCAACCCCCGACTGGCTACATGCTGGTCGGGGGTAAATTTTTTAATGTAATGAAGAAGTATTTTACTATTCTTGCGTTGGCATTTCTCAGTGTTAGCGCTTTCGCTCAAAAAGACACCACGGCGGTGGACAGTTTTAAATTTACCAACGTAAAACAAAATAAGATTACGTCCATCAAAAATCAGGCAAGCTCCAGTACTTGTTGGAGTTTCTCAACTTTAGGATTTTTCGAAGCAGAATTATTGCGCATGGGAAAACCTGAGGTGGACTTGTCCGAAATGTTTGTGGTGCATCACTCATATACCGACAAAGCTGATAAATATGTTCGAATGAACGGTACCTTGGGTTTTGGAGGTGGCGGTTCTTTTGCTGATGTTGTTTATGTGCTGAGAAACTACGGTGTAGTACCCGAAAGTGCAATGAAAGGACTAAACTACGGTGATGAAAAACACAAACATGCCGAGTTGGATGCATTAACTCAAGCCTATGTGAAAGTGATTGTTTCTAACCCCAATAAAAAAATATCGACTGCCTGGAAGTCCGGATTTGAAGGTGTTTTGGATGCTTACTTAGGACAACGTCCAGCGGAATTTACGGTAGATGGCAAAAAATACACTCCTCAGAGCTATCAGCAATCGTTGGGTTTAAACCTTGACGATTATGTTTCGCTGACCTCATTTACGCATCACCCTTTTTACAGCAAATTTGCCATCGAAGTGCCGGATAACTGGCGTTGGGATGAGTCGTACAATATTCCGATGGATGAATTACAACGTGTTTTGGACAATGCCATCGATAAAGGTTACTGTGTGGCATGGGCTTCGGATGTGAGCGAGAAAGGTTTTTCCAGAAAAGGAATTGCTGTGAATCCTGAAACAAAAGTGGATAATCTGCCGGGTTCCGATCAGGCTCACTGGACAGGAGTTTCGGACAAAGACAGAGAAGAGAAAATTTATAAAACAGAAAAACCACAACCGGAAGTAAAAGTGACGCAAGAAATTCGTCAGGCATCGTTTGATAATTATCAAACAACCGATGATCATGGTATGGTGATTTTTGGAACTGCAAAAGATCAAAACGGTTCTAAATTCTACATGGTAAAAAACTCATGGGGAACAGACTCGAAATACAAAGGCATCTGGTATGCCAGCGAATCGTTTGTGTTGCACAAAACGATGGATATTTTGGTTCACAAAAATGCCATTCCTGCTGATATCTTAAAGAAATTAGGGTTGAAGTAATCCTTACATATTATGTAATTGAATGAAGGTGTTTCGGGTTCGGAACACCTTTTTTCATAAATAATCGCTATGTTTGTGAAGTTTTATGCATTGTTGAACTTCGTTCTGCTACGTCTATACTCACTTTAGTCGGGAAAATTAGCTCGGTTCATCGATTTTAGTTTGTTTTGACGAATGGATTGCCCGTATCTTTGTATCGTAAATTTTAAAAATAAATTTTATGGAAAATGAAATGAAAAACTCAAATCAGCAGGGTTATAACAAAGGAATTGGTTTTGGACTTGTGCTTATGCTTGTTGGCGTAGTATTTCTTGGACTTAATTTTGGTTTTATTCCTTCAACTATGCGTCACATCATTATTTCGTGGCCAATGCTCCTTATTTTCATTGGAGTAATACATTTGTTTAAGCGTAAATTAATATCGGGCGTCGTGCTTCTTTTTTTGGGAGGTTTCTTTATTATCCCAAGGGTAATGCCGGAAATTGATCACAATTTTGTACATACTTACTGGCCATTGTTGTTGATTGGAGCCGGCTTTGTCATCTTGATCCAACGCCTTTTTGTTCCGCAATGGGGGCATGAAGCATGGTCTAACGATTGGCATACCCGTAGGGAAGGACGTTGTCATAGAAATCGTCACCACGACTACTCAAAGTGGGGGAAAAGCCCGGATGGATTTTCGAAGAATAGCGTTTTTGGCGGTGGTGATCACATCGTGCTCGATCCTGTTTTTAAGGGAGGTGAATTGAATGCTGTTTTTGGTGGGCTAACGCTAGATTTGCGTAGAACCAGTTTGCCAGAAGGTGAAACTCGTTTGGATGTGAATGCTGTTTTTGGTGGCATTACCATTTTTGTACCATCCGAATGGTTGATCGAAACACATCTGGATACTGTTTTCGGAGGTTTTCAAGATAACCGTATGCCAAAGGAACCCCTTGATGCAACTCGTAAATTAATCATAACCGGAGCCTGTGTGTTTGGTGGTGGGGAAATAAGAAACTAATATTTTAGAGGCAAGAGGTAAGGAGTAAGAGGCAAGTACATTGTCTCCTAATTGATTATAGGTTTTGACGCAAAAATAGCTATTTACTGATAACTGCTTACTGTTCACTGATAACTGAAAAAAGAATGCTATATCCATTTTTTGAAAACACAAGAAAAACGTTGCAATATGGACTGCTTTGGGTGGTTTATGCATTGGTGCAAGCGCTTGTTTTTGCATGGATTGTGCCGGTGTCTTTTTGGACATTACTGGCAGATGGGTTTATTCATGCAGCTATATTTGCTGCTCTGGGTGTGCTGCTTTGGACTGTGCTGAAGTTCGGAAACTTTCAGGTGCTGACAGTTTATCAGAGGTTGATGAATCATTTTGCACTGGCTTTGCTTTGTATTTCCATTTGGTTAAGCTCCGGTTATGGTTTGTTCTATGTGCTTTTTGATGTCAATACCGCAGCCGTTTTTATTCCTTTTTTACCCATTCGTGGATTGATAGGACTGTTGATATATGTGCAAATAAGCCAGCAATTTATGATTGCACTCCAACGAATTGAAATGCCTGCTTATGGATTAGTAGAAGAGGAAATAACCAAAGATGAGACAATTGTCGCAAAATCAACCCAGACAGAAGTGTTGGAACGAATAGCCGTAAAATCAGGGTCTAAAATACATGTCATACTTGTTCCGGAAGTTATATTCTTGCAGGCCGACGGTGATTATGTTCAAATCATAACTGCTCAGGGCAAATACCTGAAAGAACAAACTATGAAGTCGTTTGAAGAACAACTGCCCGAAAATCAATTTGTACGCGTGCACCGATCGGTGATTGTAAATGTGGAGATGATTTCGCGTATTGAACTTTACGAAAAGCAGAATCAATTGCTTACACTAAAAAACGGTCAACAAATAAAAACCAGTCCGTCGGGCTATAAAGCGTTACGTATGGCGTTGAATTTATAATTCATTGTAATATAATGAAAGTAAGAAAGGTGCATTTTGTATAGCCCCTTTCTTGTTTTTATCCTTACATTTTATCCTTCAAAAACTTCCCGGTATACGAATCCTTGCATTTTAGAATTTCTTCGGGAGTACCTTCAAATACCAAATTTCCACCTTTATTTCCACCCTCAGGACCAATATCGATAATGTGGTCGGCGCATTTTATTACTTCCAGATTATGTTCGATAATGATAACCGTGTGACCTTTGGCAATAAGTGCATCGAAGGCTTTCATCAGCGTTTTTATATCATGAAAATGAAGCCCTGTAGTCGGTTCGTCGAACACAAAAATGGTTGGCTCCGGTTTTTCGTTGGCAAGGAATGATGCCAGTTTTACGCGCTGACTCTCACCACCCGAAAGCGTACTGGACGATTGTCCAAGTTTGACATAACCCACGCCCACATCTTGTAGCGGTTTCATGCGTTTTACTATTTTCTTTTCGGTATGACCGGTATGTTCTGTGAAGAATTCGATGGCTTGATTTACCGTCATTTCCAATACGTCATGAATATTTACACCTTTGTATTGTACTTCCAACAGGTCTTGCTTGAAGCGCTTGCCATGGCAATGCTCACACTCTAGCACCAAATCGGCCATAAACTGCATTTCTACAGTTACCGTTCCCTCGCCCTGGCATTCTTCACAACGTCCACCAACTGTGTTGAACGAGAAGTGCGATGCAGTATAATTCATTTGCTTCGACAGTTGTTGGTCGGCAAATAACTTACGAATCTCGTCGTATGCTTTTATATAGGTCACCGGATTGGAGCGTGAGGAACGCCCAATCGGGTTTTGATCTACAAATTCAATATCTTTGGCTAATAACATGCTGCCTTTGAGCGTTCCAAACTGACCGGTACGATCGGCTACGCCACCGTAATGTTTCTTCAATGCAGTGTAAAATACATTGCGAACGAGTGATGATTTACCCGAACCGCTCACGCCGGTAACTACCGTCATTACATTTAGCGGGAATTTTACATTGATGCCTTTCAGGTTATTCTCGCGGGCACCAATCACTTCGATATAATTATTCCATTTTCGTCGTTGTGTTGGGATGGCAATTTTTTCTTGTCCCAATAGATATTTCAGCGTGAACGAATTTTCTATTTCTGCATCTATCGATTTGCTGTCTGTTTCGGCAGTAATGGCTGGGTCACCCTGATAAACAACCTGTCCACCTAGTCGACCTGCTTTTGGACCGATATCAATCAGATAATCGGCGGCGCGCATAATTTCTTCATCGTGTTCCACCACCACCACCGTGTTTCCAAGATCGCGAAGCTGTTTTAGTACTTTGATAAGCAAATGCGTGTCGCGGGAGTGAAGTCCGATACTTGGTTCGTCCAGAATATATAGCGATCCCACCAGACTGCTTCCGAGCGACGTGGCTAAATTGATACGCTGACTTTCACCGCCCGAGAGTGAATTCGACAATCGGTTGATGGTCAGATAACCTAATCCTACGTCGAGCAAAAAGTGAATACGGTTCGTAATTTCTACCAATAATCGTTTTGAGATGGCGGCATCCTGTTCGTCCAACTGAATGTTCTCGAAGAAGTTATTCAGTTCGCTAACAGGTAGTAATACTAAGTCTGAAATAGATTTGTCGGCAATGCGGATGTACGAAGCTTCCTTCTTTAACCGGCTACCTCCACAAGCGTGACAAACGGTTTTACCTCGGTAGCGCGCTAACATTACCCGATACTGAATTTTATATTGTCCGGCCTCCAGATGTTTGAAAAATGCATTCAGTCCTTCGAAATATTTATTGCCTGTCCATAGCAGTTGTCGCTGTGCATCAGTCAATTCGTAGTATGGTTTATGAATGGGGAAATTGAATTTAGTGGCTGTACGGATTAATTGGTTTTTCCATTCGCTCATCACTTCGCCTTTCCAGCAAACTACCGCATCCTCATAAATCGACAAGGTTTTATTCGGAACAACAAGGTCTTCGTCGATACCAATTACGCGGCCGAATCCTTCGCACACCGGACAAGCACCTATGGGGCTGTTGAAACTAAAGGTATGCACCGAAGGAATCTCGAACTGCATTCCGTCAGCTTCAAATTTCTTTGAGAAATAAAGCAGTTCGTTTCCTTCACTGCCAAAAACCTTGAGGATGCAAACTCCATTTCCTTCGAAAAAAGCTGTTTCGATAGAGTCATTCAGTCGGCTGATGGCTGTTTGCGTATGCTCCACCACCAAACGGTCGATGAGCAGATACACATCTTCCTCTTTCGGTGTTGCTGTAATTATTTTGATATAATCCTCAATCTGCAATGTTTTGTCATTTACCAATACGCGACTAAAGCCCTGCAATGCAAGATTTTTTAGTTGCTCGGCAAGTGATTTGTCTTCTGAAGCAGTAACTGTGGTGAGAATCATTAACCGGATACCATCTTCTAAATTCATGGCGGCATCCACCACATCCTGTGCTTCGTGCTTGCGAACCAACTCACCCGAAATAGGTGAATAGGTTTTACCAATGCGGGCATACAGTAACTTGATATATTCGTAAATTTCGGTAGAAGTTCCAACTGTTGAACGTGGATTGCGTGTGTTTACGCGTTGCTCGATGGCAATTGCCGGTGGAATACCTTTGATATAATCTACTTCGGGTTTGCTCATTCGTCCTAAAAACTGACGTGCGTATGACGAAAGACTTTCCACGTAGCGGCGTTGCCCTTCGGCATAAAGTGTGTCGAAAGCCAGCGATGATTTACCCGAACCCGAAAGTCCGGTGATAACTACCAGTTTATTGCGTGGAATTTCGACATCTATATTCTTTAGATTATGGACACGGGCACCTTTAATGATTATATTTCCTTGTTTGGACATGAGTTTGAAAAATTCAGAAGTTGATTGAATATGAAAACAACGTGTATAAAACTGTTTTCGGATTGAAATGGTTTAGAAATGATTGAGAAGTACTAGGTTCTTCTTCTAAATTCACCACATACGAGTGCAGTTGCCACTCCTACGTTTAAGGACTCGGAAGTGACTTGCCCCGCAGGATAATTAGGGATGAGCAGCTTTTCGGTTACCAGTTTTTCTATGGCGGGCGAAATGCCATTTCCTTCATTCCCCATTACTATCATTCCGTATTGGGTGAGTGTTTTAGAATAAATATTTTCTCCGTCCATAAATGTACCGTAAATAGGTAGTTTGCCGGCGCATGATTGTAAAAATTCATTGAGATTGACCGTATGCACTTTCACGCGTGCCAATGCCCCCATGGTAGCTTGTACGGTTTTGGGACTAAATGCGTCGGCTGTGTATTCGGAACAAAAAACATCGGTGATGCCAAACCAATCGGCAATGCGAAGTATGGTTCCAAGGTTACCCGGATCTTGCACATCGTCAAGGGCTAATGATAATTTTTGGTTTAATTCTAATGGATTGTAGGTGTAAGTAGGTTGTCGGAAAACAGCCAATACACCTTGTGGACTTTTCTGATTGGATATTTTTTTTAGTTCGTCGATGTCCGCGTCTATAATTTCGTCAACTTTTATATCGTTATTTTCGGCCAACCATTGCGGAGTAGCTATCAGCATGGAGCATTGAAAGGCGGGAGATAAATCAGTAACTAATTTTGTGCCTTCAGCTATAAATAAACCTGTTTCATCTCTGAATTTCTTTTGCGAAAGGCTGGCAATTAATTTTATTTTACTTTTCGAAATCACGGTATCTGTTTTTTTTTTGGAATGAATCTTGTAACATATTGAAAACAATAATCGTTGCCAAATTGTGTAACGACTATTTAATTTGTTATGTTTTTCTTACTTTCCTGTAATTTTCAATTGAATTTTGCGTTGAAAGCTTATGTTGGTCTTATAACTCTGTAATTGTCAAGTTTTATACTACAAAGCTACCAAAGAAAACGATAAAAAGGCTATATTTGCACAAATTTTTAATTCTTTTTTTATCTTAGGTATGAAGTTAAGTGTTTTCAGTTCCTTTATTGTACTTGTTTTACTGCTGGCTGCATGTAATGCAACAAAGTTTGTACCCGAAGGCGAAATATTGTTGGACAAAGTGCATGTAAAAACCGACACCAAGGATATTTCACCATCTCAACTGAAAGAGTACCTCCGACAAACTCCTAATGCAGCTGTTGCAGGAGCATTTAGAATGCAATTAGGGTTATACAACTGGGCACCGCGCGATACGACTACATGGCTGAAAAGAGTATTGAACAAAACCTTCAAACGAATTGGCGACCCGCCGGTAATTTATAACTCGTCACTTACTTCGCTTTCGGTCAGACAGATGCAGCTCTATGTGCAGAACAAAGGCTATATGAATGCTAAGGTTGAAAGCAGTGTGATAACCAAAGGCCGAAAAGCCATTGTAAATTATACTGTAAAAGGAAATAAACCCTTTACACTCAAGGATTATACTACCAATCTTCAAAATGCAAGTCTTACCGAAATTGCTGCCGATACATCAAAATCATTGATTCGGTCGCGTATGTTGTTTGATGCGGATGTGCTAAGCGCTGAGCGCGATCGGGTGGCAACGCAGTTTCGCCAGTTGGGACATTATAATTTCAGCAAAGATTATTTGACTTATTCGGCGGATAGCACTGCCGATAAAAAGGTAAACCTGACGCTTCAACTTCGAGATTATCTGAAAAGTAATAATAATGATTCGGTAAATGCTATTATTTTCAAGAAATTCACCATTCGAAAGGTGATTTTTTATACCAATACCGATGCCAATCTTACGGCCGATTTAGCAAATACAGAGGAGTTGGATACTGTTCAATTTCGAAATTTTGTGTTGGTTACTCCAAAGAAACGCATTATCAACCTGGACGCATTGGTGCAAAATACCTTTATCAATCCTCAAAGTGTGTATAGCGACGAAGCCGTTGCCCGAACCTATCAGGCCCTTAATACGTTGGGTCCAATCAAGTATGTAAATATCAGTTTTAAAGAAAGTGCTGATAATTCATTAGATTGTTATATCATTATTACCCCCTCCAATGCCATTTCTATTACCAATGAAATGGAAGGAACTTATACCGATGGCTATTGGGGTGTTGCCGATAACCTGAGTTTTACACATCGAAATGTTTTTAGAGGTGCCGAATCGCTTAGCGTTCAAGGGCGTTTGGCGCTGGAATGGCAAAAAGGGGTGTTGGCACAGGAATGGGGTGCACAGGTGGGGCTTAAATTTCCGAAGTTTATGTTGCCTTTTGGGGGCTATGAATTTAAACGAAACATTCATGCGAGTACTGAATTTACTACTGCCTTTAGCTCTCAGTTTCGCCCCGATGAGTTTAAAACCACAAGTGTGGGCGCAGGTGTGAAATATGGCTGGGTAAGAGGTAAGTTCCGTCATAGTCTGGATCTTCTCGATTTGAGCTTTGTCCGGTTTGATACCATTTATCAAAGTTTTAAGGACATGTATCTGAACACATCACCTCCTGTTTTCAATCCGTACAATTATCAGGATCACTTTATTATGCGTTCGGGATATAGTGGCTCGTATTCAACTTTTAATGTCAATCGACCCATGCAAAATTATTCATCTATGCGATATAGTATTGAAGCGGCAGGTAATTTTTTGTATGCTATGAATCATTTATTGGGTGCTACTCCAAATTCAAGCGATAGCTCTTACCGATTTTTTGGAATCAGATATTCGCAATATGTCAAAGCTGAATACAATATTACGAGACATCAGATTTTTGATAAAGATAATCGATTTGTATATCATCTTGGTGTAGGGATTGGAATGCCCTACGGAAATGCGGATGTGATACCTTACGAAAAACGTTTTTATAGTGGAGGAGCCAATAGTATTCGTGGATGGAGTGAAAGTACTTTGGGCCCGGGAGTTTATCAACGCATAAGCAATAACCGACGCGATTACAATCAGGTAGGTGATATTAAGTTGGATATGAGCATGGAATATCGCGCCAAATTATTCTGGATTATGGAAGGTGCTTTGTTTTTAGATGCAGGAAATATCTGGACGATAAAAGATTATGAAACTCAAAAAGGAGGAACATTCAAATTTGATACGTTTATGAAACAAATTGCCATGGCGTATGGTGTGGGCTTACGCTGGGATTTCTCCTTCTTTATTTTTCGAACCGATTTGGGTGTGAAATTATTCGACCCGGTTCGACCTCGCGTGGATCAATGGCGTGTAAATCCATCGTTTAAAGATGACTTTGCATTCCACATCGCCATCGGGTACCCTTTCTAAATCACTAATTATTCTTTTCGTTTTTTTACTGTTTTTTTCTCTCCACCAAGTAAGTTGAAGGTCATTCTGTGGTATCCGGTTGTGCCGTGTTCTCGTATTGAAGCCCGATGCTTCAATGTGGGGTATGCTTTGTTTTTATCCCAGTCGAAATGAGGAAACTCAGCGTGTAAGGTTTGCATAAGTTCATCTCTATGTGTTTTGGCCAGTACTGATGCGGCTGCAATAGAAAGATATTTGCTATCGCCTTTCACTATGGTTTGATGGGGTATATCTTCAAAAGGTTTAAACCTGTTTCCATCCACAATTATAAATTCGGGGCGAGTGGTGAGTTTTTGCACTGCACGATGCATGGCCAGGATGGAAGCATTCAGAATATTTATTTTATCAATCTCATGGTTGTCTACTTCTGCCACAGCCCATGCCACAGCTTCTTTTTCAATGATCGGTCGAAGGGCTTCCCGTTGCTGTTCGGTAAGTTGCTTGGAGTCATTTAGCAACGGACACTCAAAATTCTTTGGAAGAATAACAGCTGCTGCCACCACCGGACCGGCAAGGCAACCTCGCCCAGCCTCGTCGCAACCACATTCCATGGTAAAGGTTGAAAAATTACCCATCAAACTCTGTCGGGACTCAGTCGTGTTAGCTTTTGCTTGTTTTTTGACGATATTTTTATCCATTAAAAATAGAATACCTTACTGATACTGTCTGATTTTTCGTTTTTGCTGCAACAGAATAATCTAGTTTCCGCCGGAGTTGTTTGGCTTTTTATTCTGTAGTTTTGTTTCTTCCCACAAAGCAGGTCCAAATTTCATTAGCGGTTTATAAGCTATTGAATTCTCTTTTGTTTGATATTTTACGATGCTGAATCGACTATCCAGTGCATTAAAAACATTGAGCAATACGCTCACAATCAATGCATATTTCAGAGCTCCAAAAATTCCACCCAGTAGTTTGTTTAATCCTCCTAAGGATAGTGAATCGAATATCTTGTCAATGGCGTTGGCAGCCAGTAATAATCCAACGCCTATGGCAATAAATAGAATAATGTAAGCTGTAGGGTGCGCAGTGGCGGGCGAGAAATCAAACTTATTTATCAGTATTTTAGAAACAAGTGGAGCGAAGAGTTTTGCGCCATAAATGCCTGCAATGATGGCTACTAAAGAAATGAGCTCCTTTATTAAACCTTTGAAAAGACCAAAAATAAATCCCAATGTTATGGGAATTAGTAAAAATAGATCCAATGAATTCATTCTTTCGTTTATGTCTTTTTTTGATTTAGGACTTTAATTGCGAATCTTTTTTTGGAAAGTGTTTGATGCAAAGATAAGAAAAAATAGTCTTTGCTTGTTATGGTTAAGTTCCATTCATTTTCTATAATTATAATTGAAGATCCGTTTTAAGTTTAAATGAATAGGTGATTATTGATAGATGTGTTTTTGTTATGTCGTTGATTTATAGCTCAAATAGATAATAAATATTCAGAGTTCAATGTAAATTGAAGTTTGGCACAATAATTGGTTATGCAGAGATACAAATAAATGAAAGCACTTGATCAATATCAGGAAACAATTATTCACCGCTTAATACTTACGATTATGAAACCAACAGCAGCAGTCTTATTAGTGGGGATTTTATTTACAACCACACAATGTGTAGCACAAGGAAACGTTGCATATGCACCTCAAAGAAACATAAATGTTCAGGCACAGAGCAACGACATTAGCTACAATCTCGATTTACAAGCGGTAGCTTCAATATTTGGAGAATCACGCGATTTACAGGAATTTGAAATGAGATTGAACGATTATGATGCTCAAATATCAAATCTTGACTTGAACAATGATGGAGAAGTAGATTACTTACGTGTTATCGAATCGTCCGAAAATAATGTTCACCTGGTGGTTATTCAAGCTGTCTTGGATAGAGATGTTTATCAGGATGTGGCGAGCATTGTAGTTGATCGCAGTCGCTCTCAAAAAACATATGTACAAGTAATCGGAGACCCTTATTTATACGGAAATAATTATATTATTGAACCAATGTATGTAAGTACCCCTTCTATCTTCTCGTTTTTCTTCGGGAATACTTATAGTAGTTGGTCTTCTCCTTACTATTGGGGATATTATCCTAGATACTATCATAATCGCAGACCTTTTGAAGTAAACCTCTATATGTCGCATATCGACAGACATATTAATCATAATCACAGCTATTACTACAGTGATCGCAGACGTAGTTCTTACTACGAAAGCATGCACAGTTCGATTGGAAGAAATGATTACGCTAAAAGATATCCCGATCGTAATTTTAGCTCTCGTAACGGAAATGTGACTAACAAGTATTATATGCAATCAAGTAGAAATACAAGCGATAGAAACCTGAAAACACGTCCGTCCAATGAATCAGGCCGCAGAAGTGTACAATCAACTTACGACATGGATGGATCAAGAGTAAATACTAATCAGGGCTCAAGATCAAATGCCTACGATCGTAACTCAACGAACAGAACCTATTCGCCTTCAGATAATTCAAGTCGTAATAGTAATCCTAACCGTGGTCAAAATTCGGAATCGGTAAGAAGACCAACTACCAATGGTAGTTATAATTCAGGTTCAAGCGTGAATCAACCAAGTCGTGGAACGTACCAAAACTCGAATACCAGCGCACCTTCTAGTAATCAAAACAATGCGCCAAGGGTAAATCAACCGAGTCGTGAATCGTATCAAACTCCGGCCAGAAATTCAGAAAACAGAACACCAAGAGCTGAACAACAAAGTCGTGAATCATATCAAACACCTGCAAGAAACTCAAATTCGGAAACCCGAACAGCTCCTTCAGTGACACGTGATAATTCACCTCGAAATACTCCTGCTGCCAGTCAACCAAACCGTAGTGCCGAATCAAGACCCGCACGTACTTCTTCGGATAATAGTAGCAGTTCAGATAATAACAGCAGAGGTAGTCGTTCAAACGATAACCAATCTGGTGGTAGAAGATAATAACCAAGTATGAAAATAGATTTTGTTTAGTTTTTTAGAATTGCAAGCGCTGAGAAATTTCTTTAATTAGAATTTCTCAGCGTTTTTTATTTTCAGCAATGAATTGAAAATAAATACTCTTGTTCAGTCTGTCCGGGTGTGGGAATGAATTCGGCTTTATGCATACATTTCAATGCATCTAAGTCCATGATGGTTGAATAGCCCGAGCGGGAAATGATTTTTTTAGCTCCGAGAAGTGTAGCAGCTAACTCATGAGTAGGAAGGTGAGATACAAGCGTTATGTTTCCTATTTGCTTCTTTGTGTCCTTTTGCTGCGGCTGCCCACCTATAATCAGGACTTTCTCAGTTCTGTTCCGATATTTCAGCATCAAACTCTTCTCAAATAATGTTCGTTGTGGCTCAATGCCCGAAACTATTGCCACTACATCATAATCGGTTGTTGGAATAGTAGTTTCCATTCCTTGAAATCGTGATAATGTGCCGATAAACCTTGCATTGCGGGGCAGAGGATATTCATGCGCTAAATCGCCCGACAGACCACTGTTTTCTAGGGTGTCGGGTATCCAACATTCATCATACCTATTGATAAAAGTTTTGTGAATAAGATGTACCAATGGTTCGAGGAATTTTAATCCTTGTGGCATTTTTATCATTAGTTGATGGGTGATGTAAATGGAATGAATGCGCTTGTTCCACATTCCAAAACGATTGTCGGAAATAACCTGATCGAAATGTTCGGTTTGTAATCGATTTTTGAGCCACCTGTGTTCATCTATAATCCCACGTACAATGGAGGGGAAATTGAACAGCATAGCACCAACCTGCGATGTACCCGAGGCATAATAAACTGAATAGGAGGGAAGTTCGATGAAACGTAGAGTAGGGAATTCCTGTTGCAGGAATTGCAGCGGATAGCCATCGGCAACCACCACCGGCTCATGACCTTCAGCCATGAGTTTTCGGATGATAGGCACGCAGCGGGTGGCGTGTCCCAATCCCCAGTTTAGTGGACAGATTAATACCTTACCCCTAGCCTCCGTCGGTTGACGGACAAACTCTAAAGGGGAACTGTATGAGTTGGTATTCATAATGATTTAGTTCTTGGAATAAAGTTAATTAGCACCGTTTTGTTCCCCTTTAGGCTTCGGCGTGAGCTCAGTCGAACGGGGCTAGGGGTGCTTTTCAACCCGCCACCGATACGTCAAATCCTCGCTCTCTGATTTTCTCTGCAATAAGGTTTAATTCTTCAACCGTTACTTTTTCGAGGTTCTGAGTTGGAGCTTCGCGGTCGAGCGAGTAAATCATTACTTGTTGCGGACGAATCTCCTCCAATGCATTAAGCCATGCTTCCACTTCTTCATCGGTAGTATTGTCTAGTCTTTCTCCGTTTATTTCGCCGCGTAAAAACATGGTTTGAATAATTAAACGTCCTTCAAATTTCTTCAAGTGTTCAATAAACCATGCTACATTGATGTGTTTTCCGGTTGGTCTGTCCATCAACTGCATGGTACGTTCTATGGCCGAATCGAACTTTAGAATGTTGTTGTCAACCTTGTTCAATGCGCTAAAAACATGCGGTTTGTGTATGCGGGTCGAATTGGAGAGTACGCTAACTTTGGCTGTTGGGCAGAACTTATTGCGCAGCTCAATGGTGTCGTCAATGATGCCTTCGAAATCTTTGTGAAGGGTAGGTTCTCCGTTTCCTGCAAATGTAATTACATCCGGTATCTGACCTTCTGCCACCATCTCCTGTAGTTTTGTTTCGAGTGCCTGATACACTTGCTCGCGGCTTGGGATGGGTGAATCTTGCATGGTGGTGTTAAATCCACATTCGCAATAAATGCAGTCGAACGAGCATATTTTTGCATCAATGGGTAGCAGGTTTACGCCGAGCGAAAGTCCCAAACGACGACTGTGGATGGGTCCGAAAATGAGTTGGTCGAAAAGAATCATTTCTATATTTTTATTATTATGCGCTCTCCAAGTGTTTTAGAGAGCTGTTTTTTTACCACTTCCAGTTGCCCTATTTCGTACATTATTTCGTCTACTAATTTGTGGTTTTTGTTATCATTCGCATTTTTCATCTCTAGAAGTTTCTGTTTAATGATAGCCAGAATATGACTGTTTTTAAATTCAAAAACTACCCGTGGAATCAAATCGATAAAGCGGTCGGTATCTTCTTCAACCTTTTTTATTTTCGAATGAATTCGGCTCAGGGTATATTTTTCTGAGATTAAATCGGCAGTCAGCAGGCTTATTTCACCATTAGAATGATGCAGAAAGAAACGCTCGGCTATAAACCCTTCGTTTCTGAAATTATTTTTGTATTCTTCCAGTATTTTGGCATGCAATCGATTCTCGAACAGTAACTGGTCGCGCTCCAGTTCTTCCATAATGTAATCGCCCACCGTAACCGGATGTTGATTTTCGGCATCGGCGTAAAAGAATAATTTATCGCCATATTTTACCAGTACTTGTAAAATAGTACGTTCCTCGTTCTCGAATTTCGACGGGGTTGCCATCGAGCCACCACCATCGTCCATATCTTCGAAATGGGGAATGGGAGGCCCATCGTTTTGTCGGCGATTGGCATTTTTCTCCTGCTCCGTATTTTTCAGCGTGTTGATTTGGTGATAAAGCATGGCTTCATCCACGTTGAGCAATGCGCTACATTCTTTTACATATTCCCCACGGATAATGCTGTTGGGGATAATGGCGATACTGTTGACAATGTCCAGTACCAAGCCTGCCCTTTTTACAGGGTCATTTCCTGCGTCGGCCAACAGCAGATTGGTTTTGAAACGAATAAAATCCGAAGAGTTTTTATTTACGTACTCAATAAAATCGGATGCATTATGTTTGCGGGCAAAGGAGTCGGGGTCATCGCCATCGGGAAGTAGAAGCACTTTGATGTTGAGTCCTTCTTCCAATAATAAGTCGATACCGCGAATGGACGCTTTGATACCAGCTGCATCGCCGTCGTAAATAACCGTTACGTTTTCTGTAAAACGATGGATCAGCCGTATTTGCCCCGGGGTCAGCGAAGTGCCCGAAGAAGATACTACGTTTTCGATACCGCTTTGATGCATCGAGATGACATCGGTGTATCCTTCCACCAGATAGCAACGGTCTTGTTTTACAATGGCTTGCTTCGCAAAATAAATACCGTAAAGTTCATTACTTTTATGATAGATTTCCGATTCGGGGGAGTTAACGTACTTAGCTGTTTTGTCATCCTTCTTCAGAATTCGACCACCGAATGCAACTACTTTTCCCGAAAGAGAGTGAACAGGGAACATAACCCGGCCACGGAAACGATCGGCCACGTAGTTGTTTTCGCCTTCGAAAGTCACCCCAGTTTTTACAAGGAACTCTTTGTTGTATCCGGCTTTTAGTGCGGCTTGTGTAAAGGCGTCGCGTTGATCGAGACTGTAGCCAAGTTGGAACTTTTGAACGATATCATCGCGAAAACCACGTTCGCGAAAATAGCTTAGTCCGATAGCTTTACCGTCGATATGATGGTGCAGCGTGTGACTGAAATGCTTTTGTGCAAACTCATTGACCAGAAACATACTTTCGCGGTCGTTGCGCACCGCCATTTCTTCGGGGCTAAGCTCACGTTCCTGAACCTCGATATTGTATTTTTTAGCCAGAAACTTTAATGCTTCATAGTACGATATTTGCTCGTGACCCATGATAAAGTGCACTGCATTACCACCTTTTCCACAACCAAAACATTTGAATATGCCTTTGCCCGGCGACACGATAAATGACGGTGTTTTCTCGCCATGAAACGGACATAGCCCAAGTAGGTTTACTCCGCGTTTCTTGAGTGTAACGTAATCAGATACCACATCTTGTATTTGTGCGGCATCGGTTATTCGGTCTATGGTGGCTTGATCAATCATTAAATATAAATACAGAATGCTAATATTGTCTTACTTGTCTGAAAACAAGCGGTCAAGTTAGCGAGTGGTTCGGGTAAAAAATACGATACAAAACTACTTATTTTATTCTACAAATCCGTCATCGGATGCTTAATGTTTTGGTCATTGAACTAGTAAACAAAAAGAGGAAAATCTTTCGATATTCCTCTTTCAATAGAATTAAATCATGTTTTTATAACATCATTCCGGCTAAATGTGTTTCCAATTTCACCAGATCTTTTGTGAAATTGCGGATTCCTTCGGCCAGTTTTTCAGTAGCCATGGCATCCTCGTTCATCATCCAACGGAAGATCTTTTCGTCCATTGGCACGTGGGCTATTTCAAGCGATTTTGCCTTAGCAGCATCCAATTTGATGGTGAGCGTACCTTCTGTGCTTTCCAGCTCTTTCAGCAATGCCGGTGAAATCGTCAAGGCGTCACACCCCACCAGTTCAACTATTTCGCCCATACTGCGGAAGCTGGCACCCATCACTATAGTATTGTAATTGTATTTTTTGTAGTAATTGAATATCTCTGTAACCGATAGTACACCTGGATCTTCGGGAGCAGGAATGCTTGCCACGGCACGTTCTTTCTTGTACCAATCGAGTATGCGTCCAACAAATGGCGAGATAAGCGTGACTTTAGCTTCAGCACATCGTACGGCTTGCGCCATGGAGAAAAGCAAGGTCAGGTTGCAATGAATGCCTTCTTTTTCCAGTTTTTCGGCAGCAGCAATTCCTTCCCAGGTAGAGGCTGTTTTGATGAGAATTCGTTCGCGCGAAATGCCATTCGCTTCGTAAAGCGCTATCAGTTCGCGTGCTTTTGAGATGGTTCCTTCGGTGTCGAACGAAAGCCGTGCATCTACCTCTGTCGAAACCCTACCTGGAACAATTTCAAGTATTTTAAGTCCAAAATTTACAACTAGTTTATCCATAGCCTTTTCAAGTTGTATTTTTTTGTCCGACGAAATGGATCGGGCATATTGAATGGCCTCAGTAATTAAGTCGCTGTATTTTGCATCCATTGATGCTGCATAGATTAGCGATGGATTAGTCGTTGCGTCAATTGGTTTATAGGCCATCATAGAAGCAAAATCACCTGTGTCGGCCACGACTTTGGTGTGCGTTTTTAATTGTTCCAGTAAATTCATATCATTTATGTTTAGTGTAAATTGGTTATTGCTTATCTAACTAATTATAAGCAATTTTTGTTTATAGTGACATCTGTTTTTTTAGATTTTATTGTTGATATTTCGCGTTTGGATTTTTTTGTGATTTTGAAACGTATATTCACTAATAAATAGCCAATAGTAGCGTTTGTAAGGCTATAAAGTGTGTTTTTAATTGAGGGTTTAATTCAATATATCTAGGTTAATCATTACAAAAGTGTGAATACTACAACTTAAAAGCAAAATTGTGTAAACACTTTCAAATTTTATAACCTCACCTTTGCACAGTGACAAAATTTAATTTATAATTTAAATATCAGTAAAAAATGAAAACCCTGAAATTAGCTATTTTTATTATGCTTTTCGTTGGTGTTGGTACCAGTGCAAAAGCTCAGGTATCGTTTAATATTCATATTGGTACACCACCGCAATGGGGACCGCAAGGATATTCCGATGCTCGTTATTATTATCTTCCTGATGTTGAATCATATTACGATGTTCAATCGTCGATGTTTATTTATTTTTATGGAGGACGCTGGGTGCACAGACATAACTTACCTGCACGTTACAGGAATTATGATTTGTATAATGGCTACAAAGTGGTAATGAGTGATTATCGTGGAAACCGACCTTATTCGCAATTCAGAGAACATAGAATGAAATATGCCCGCGGATATCGTGGACATGAACAGCGAAACATTGGTGAAAGGGCAGAATACAGAGACCACCGTGAAATGAACCGGTACGAAAGTCATTCTCCCAGAAACGATAGAGGTGAACACAGAAATGAATACAGAGGCAATGATGACCATCGGGGGAATGGTAACAATGGGAATGGACGTGGAAACGGAAAACATGGCAAGCAAGATAAACATGACAGAAGATAATAATCAATAAATAAGCAATTAAACAAGAAGAAAAATGAAAACAACAACATTTGCTATCACACTAGCTTTACTACTTTCTATCACAAGTCTATCAGCTCAACGCAGATCTTCTTATTCAGAAAGTTACGGTCATACATTAAATTTAGGACTAGGTATTGGTGGTTATTCGGGCTATTATGGCGAAGTTGGACATACAATGCCGGTTCTTCATGCTAATTATGAATTTGAAGTAGCCAGAAATTTTACGTTGGCACCCTTTGTGACTTTGTTTTCGTACGATGATGGAAATTATCGTGAAACAGTGGTTCCTTTGGGTGTAAAGGGAACGCTTTATCTCGATAAATTATTGGAGGCAGGACGTAATTGGGACTTTTATACTGCCGGATCACTAGGGTTTGCTCTTGTGAATACTTCGTGGGATGTCAACTATTATGGAGATAGAGCCTATTATCGCGAGGCTAGCCCGTTGTTTTTGGATCTTCATATAGGAACAGAATATCACTTTAATAAACACATCGGAGCATTTTTAGATTTGTCAACGGGTGTATCAACTATTGGTATTGCTATTCATTAATATTTTATACATCTGAAGATTTGTTTTAATCTATTTGTAGCATGGATATTGTTTTGTGTGTTTAAACAAGAATATATGTATTTTGGGTTTTTATGGCACGATTAATGTTGAAATATTTCTATCTCAAGTGCTGTTTTTGAAAGTGATAAATCATCACAAATATTCAAAACAATTTGTGTCGTTTTATTGTTGGAATGTATAGGTATTAGAAGAATTATCGCTATTAAATAAGAAAGATTATGGGAACAAGAAATGAATTAAAGATCTTCAGGAAGTCAAGTATTGAATATCTAAAGAGTTTGAACAGCAAGAGTATGTCTTATATTTTTGACATAAATAACTGGGATCCTACAGCAAAGGATAGTAATGGAGAACGGAGAATTTTGCGTCACACACGTAAATCGCTCAAAAAGTTTGGAGATGAAATGAATATTTTCAAAGCTCCGGTAATTGTAGGTTTAAAAATAATCTATTATAAAAGTTTTTCATTTGTTTTTGAAAACAATTGTACCGACCCTAATTTTGATATCCGCACAGACGTGGAAACAGAAAATTGTTGATACATAAACGTAATTTTTTAAACGAATGAGATACATCAATGTAATATTTTCGAACACCTGAGGGAGCGGCTTTATGTCACTCCCTCAGTTTTTTTATTGGTTGAAAGAAATCGACGTTGTAGAGCTCTCAGTATAATTTTCCATGGCGGGAGATTTTGCTGAGAGCTTTTTTAATTTCCTCCTAATTTTGTTATTAAACCACCTCTCTCCTGTTAATTCCACCTAATTGCGTTTCAGTGTTCTATTATAGATTATTTCAATGCCAGTTTTTTCTTCGTGTTTCTAAACCTTTTCGACTTATGGCTTGTTAACTCTAAAAGGATTAATGTTTATTGCAAGATACTTGTCAAAAATTAAACTACCTTAACGTTTAGAAGGTTGCATGAATTATTAGAAACTAATACTGAATTGCAGATAGCTATTTGCAATAAAGTTGTTTAGACTTGGTATCGGAGCCATTGTCGGAGGAAACACAATGAACCGACCTATAAAAATGAAATAAAGCAAATCGTTTCGATTTGACAGATAATATAATTTTAATTTGAAAATAATATTCGTTATGTGTTACAAAAAATCAACCTTCTCTACTTTGATAGTGATGAGTATGCTTCTTATCAGTTCTTGTGCACCTGTCAAAGATATTGCCTATTTTCAAAAGCTTGATGTTCAAACGAAGAAAAACGTAAAACCACAAAAGAACGTAGACATTGTTTACGAGGCACGTATTAAGCCCAAAGACCTACTAAGCATCACGGTGGTGAGTTCAGAGCCGGAAGCCTCGCGAATGTATAATCTTGTTGTGCCCCAGATTGCTGAGCCTACCAATCAAAATAGCATGTTTTCTCAGCCCACCCTACAAACCTATTTGGTAGATAATGAAGGGAATATTGAATTTCCTGTATTTGGAAAAATTCAGGCTGCCGGATACACCCGTGCCGAATTGGAAGGAACGTTGCATAAAAAGTTGGCAGCGGCATTTAGTAAAGAGGCGCCGATTATTACCATTCGGTTTACCAATTATTCGGTCAATATTCTGGGTGAGGTTCAACGACCCGGAAAGTTTGAGACTTCTAACGATCGACTAACCATTTTTGAGGGGATTGCCTTAGCTGGCGACCTTACCATTTATGGTCGACGCGATAATGTAAAAGTATTGCGCGAAAAGGTCGATGGAACTAAACAGTATATAACGCTTAACCTGAATGATAAAAATATCATTTATTCCCCCGCTTATTATTTGGAACAGAATGATGTGGTGTATGTTGAACCAAATAAATCCCGGTCCAAATCTTCGAATTTTGGTGCCGCCGAGACCTTCGGGATCTCCTCTTTGTCTATTTTATTGACGTTAACGAGTTTAGTTTTCACCATCCTCAAAAAGTAATAGAGGATTTACACGGTTATAATTTTATAAAGGTATTAATAATTACAAATAGTAAGTGATTTATGAACAAGTATCCTGACTCAGAAGAAGAATTCGAACGCCCTATAGACTTTCTTGGAACTTTTATCAACTATTTTTCCTATTGGAAATGGTTTGTTTTATCTCTAATTATATTTTTGACAATTGGGTATACATATCTGAAATTTGCATTGCCAAGCTACGAAGTTAATACTGCAATTCTACTTAAAGATGATCAAAAAGGGGGGGGTACTGCAGAGATTAATGCGTTTAAAGAAATGGGCCTTTTCACGCAGAAAAACAATGTTGATAATGAATTGGAGGTGTTGAATAAATCGATATTGGTTCAACAAGTGGTACGTGAACTTGGTATGTATGCTAGCTATACTCAAATTGGAACACTTAAGTTTCTTAGTGTTATTGGTGTCAATCCCCGAAATGCAGCTTTTGCCAGTTATGATGAGAAAATACTTTATGGAGCAGAATGCCCGATTTTGGTGAGTATGCCCGATACTGTACTGAACAATATGACAGGTGCGTATGCGTTTGAAATTCTTATTCATCCCTATGGTGAATACGAGTTTTCCGGAGTCTATAATGACCGGAAATATCTCGTAAAGGCCTCTATATCGGATCATCAAGTTATGTTGCCGTTTGGAAAAATCAATATTGTCAGAGGGAAGTATAAACCAACCGAAGATATGGTTGTAGGGGTTGTTCTTCAAAATCCAATGAGTAAGGCCGGTCAGTTGTTGACTCAGATGGAGATGGCATTGACTTCCAAAACTACTTCGGTGGTAAATATTAGCTTTAGTACACCCAATGTGCAAATGGGTAAAGACTTCCTGCGGAAATTAATAGAAGTCTACAATCGTGAAGATTTGAAGGATCAAATGGCGATGGCTAACAAAACAGCGAATTTTATTGATGAGCGTCTTATTTCCATAACAAAAGATTTGGGTAACGTTGAGTCGCAGGTAGAGAATTATAAACAAGATCAGGGAATTACCGATATCAAATCGCAAACCGATATGTTTATCAAGCAAACCGGTGACTTTAGTCAAAAGCGGATGGATATTGAAACTCAACTGGCCATTGTTAGTGATATTGACAGCTATATACATCGAAAGGAAAACAGATACCAACCCCTACCGGCAAATACAGGGATCAGAAGCGATGGGTTGAACGAATTAATCAATAATTATAACAGACTATTATTGCAACAAAACAGACTCTCGCGTATTGCCTCCAGTAGTAATCAGGCAATGATTGATTTGACAAATCAGATTGAATCCTTGTTTAGTACGGTACAATCGAGTGTGCGGAATGAAAGGAACAATTTGCAGATTGCTCAACGCGATTTGATGAGTAAAAACAACGAGAATGCAGCTCATATCAGGGCTATACCCCGTCAGGAGCGTGAATACACCGAAATTAAACGCCAACAAAGTATCAAGGAAGCGTTGTTTCTGTTCCTGCTGCAAAAGAAAGAAGAGAAATACCTGAATGGAGCGGTTGTAGAGCCGATTGCTAAGTTGATAGATAATGTGGGTAGTAGTGGTGCACCTGTTTCGCCCAAGAAACCAATGATTATGATGTTTTTCTTTGTCATAGGGTTGATTATCCCTGTTATAGGGATTAAAATCAGCGATTTGCTGCGCTATCAGATTGAGACCAAAGAGGAGTTGGAAGAAATTTCGAATGTGCCGGTATTGGGCGAAATTATAAAATCAGATCAGGTTGGAAATGTGATTATCCAAGAGAATAATACCGACAGTTTTACGGAATTGTTCCGGCTGTTGCGTACCAATCTATTGTTTGTGATGGATAGTAGCGATAAAAAGGTCATTAATATGGTGTCCAGTGTCAGTGGAGAAGGTAAAACATTTGTTACCATTAACCTGGCTATGAGTTTGGCGCTTCTTGATAAAAAAGTATTGATTATTGGTTTGGATATACGTAAGCCTAAATTGGCCGATTATCTTCATTTGGATAATGAGATCGGCATAACCATGTATCTTTCCGGTCATATGTCGAAAGATAAGTTGGTGCGACCTTCGGGCATTCATCCTAATTTATCGGTTATTACCTCCGGTCCGATACCTCCCAATCCGAATGAATTGCTTGCAAAACCAACGTTGGACAAGCTCATTGAGGAATACAGAGAACAGTTCGATTATATTGTAATTGATACGGCTCCCATTGGCGTTGTGTCTGATAGCTTCTCTTTGAATCGTTTTGCCGACATGAATTTATATGTGGTTCGTGCAGATTTTACTCCTAAGAAAAACATTGCCGATGCTACTGAGTTATTCAAGCATAACAAACTGAAAAACCTGTACTTTGTGTTGAACGCAGCCGATCATTCAAAAAAGATATACCGTCAGGGCTATGGTCAGAAATATGGCTACGGTTATGGTTTTAGCAAAAAACACGGCAATACCTATGGGTATGGAAATGAGAATGAAACCAAAAAGAAGTAAAAACTCTGTTTAATTTCGTTGACGTAAAAAGTAGGAATCTGAGTTCGGCTCTAAGTATCTTGAAGTATGAATAAATTAAAACTAATAGTTAAGGTGAGCTGGATAGCTACGCTATATTTCAATTTTCATTATTTGCCCTTCAAACAAGCCATAAAGCTGCCGATATTATTATTTAAAGCTAAACTTCTGAAATGCCTTGGTGAAGTAATAATTGAGAGTGATGTGCTGAAGACCGGGATGATACAGCTGGGTGACTATGGGGTATCACTCTATCCCAATAAAGGCATAGTGTGGGAAAATCATGGTGGAAAAGTTATTTTCAGAGGCAGATGCGATATAGGTAATTCCAGTGCTATATCCATAGGACCTAAAGGATATTGTGTCTTTGGAAGTAACTTTAAAGCTACAACTTCATTAAAACTTACGTCTTATTGTCATGTGGAATTCGGCGAAAAAGTACTTATCGCCTGGGATGTGATAGTGATGGATAGTTCATTCCACCGACTGAAAGACCGAAACGGAAACTTCAAAAGCAAAGGCTATGCACCAATTATTATAGGTAATAGCAATTGGATTACAGCTAGATGTATGATTTTAAGTGGAACAAAAACTCCCGATTATTGTACGATTGGGGCAGCATCGGTGCTAAGCAAAGATTATTCGGATTTCCCGACGCATATCCTGCTAGCGGGAAACCCCATTGAAATAAAAGCAAAAGATGTGTGGATAGATTTTGACGATCACCACATTGTGGATTATGTGCGATGATTTATCTATAAAAAAGAAAGATGAAAATTAAAACTAATTTTATATATAGTAGTATTCTCACGATCTCTAATTTTATTTTTCCATTCATTACATTTCCCTACATTTCGAGGGTTTTGGGTGTAAATAACGTAGGAATATATAATTGGGTGGGTGGAATTATCCAATATTTCATCTTGTTTTCCATGATGGGGATTGCGATTGTCGGGATTAGAGAGGTTGCAAAGAATAAAAATAATCCGGTAGAGCTCAGCAAAACATTTTCGTCGCTTTTAATGCTAACGGTCGTCACAACTATCATTGCACTGGTTGTGCTTTTTGTTTTAATGGCCTTCGTGCCCAAGTTTGCCGAATACAGGGTGATGTTTTATATTGGTGCTGCTAATGTTTTTGTCAATCTTTTTCTGGTGGAATGGTTTTTTAAAGGTATCGAAAATTTCAAATACATTACCATACGAAGCATAATTGTAAAAAGCTTATATGTCATTTCAGTATTTGTTTTTATTAGAGATAGTGAAGATTATGTTACCTACTATTTGTTGACAGTAGCTGCGGTAGTTCTTAACGCGCTGTTTAACTGGATCTATTGTCGGAAATTTGTTCATTTTACATTTAAGAATATAAGCCTGAAGCCATTTATTAAGCCCTTTATGATTTTGGGTATTTATTTGCTGTTTAATTCGATGTATTCGACATTCAATGTGGCTTATTTAGGATTCGTAGGAGGCAATGAAGAGGTGGGATATTATACCACTGCGACTAAATTATATGGTATTTTACTCGCTTTTTTTTCGGCCTTTACAGGTGTTATGTTGCCGCGGATGAGTGCATTAGTTGCCGAAAATAATTTTCCGGAAATCAACCGGCTGATTGGGAAATCGTTCGATATTTTATATACTTTCTGTTTCCCCATGATTATATTTTTTATGTTTTTTGCTCCCGAAATTGTAGGAATAATAGCCGGACCAGGTTATGAAGGATCAATTTTGCCGATGCGAATAGTTTTGCCCCTAATGCTGATTATTGGTACCGAAGAAATTTTAATTATACAACTTTTGATGCCTTTGAACAAAGACAAGTCCATTTTTATCAACTCAGTGATTGGAGCTTTTGTAGGAGTTGCTTTAGCAATAGTTCTGGTAAAAAATCTTCATAGTGTTGGATCGGCAATTGTTTGGGTTTGCTCAGAGCTTTCAATACTTATTTCGGCAAGTTTTTTTGTGAAAAAATATATAGGCATTCGCATTCCCTATAGAATGGTATTCTTCAAATTTTTATATGCAATCCCGTATATTATTATTTGTTACGGAGTTATATCTTTGTTTGACGATTCGATAGTTAAGTTGGCAGTTGCAGGTGTTGCTTCTTTACTATATTTTATCATTGAAGATATGTATATTTCAAAGAACAATACAATCAAGGGGCTTTTGCCAAAATGGAAATAGAATTTTAACAAATAGTGATTATGGAGCGAGAGAGACTAAGATATTACGATTTAATAAGCGGACTAAATCTGATACGAATTATAGTAATGCATATTTTTCAGTTTTCCGGAAATTATTATGATACTGTTTTTTCATTTTTTATGCAGGTCACATTCTTTTTTTTACCATGGTTTTACTTTAAGGCAGGATATTTTTACTCCAACCCTAAGAATGGAACTAAGGCTTATTTGATTGATAAAACGAAGCGTTTACTGTTACCATTTTTTATTTTCACGATAATTGGTTTTTTAATTGCGCTGCCTTTTGAACTTCGCGATTCTACTCGTCCACTTTGGAGAATATTTCTTTCTCCATTCTATGCTATGCTAAGATGGGGTAACGGTGGTGACGGGAATCTACCCCTTTGGTTTTTATTATCGTTGTTTTTTACGTTGACAGGTTTCCTTTTCTTGAATAAGTTTAAGCTCAAGTGGATTATTATCTTGTTTCCGGTAATTGGATATGTGTTGTATTTGTACGATGTTGTTTTGCCTTTAGGTCTTTCTAATATTTTTCTAGCTATTTTTTTCTTATCGGCTGGTAACATTTACAGACATAAGATAGAGAATAAAAAATTTGGGCCTTTACTTCTGGGGGCTGCTGTCAGTATTTATGGTTTTACACAGCTGTTCTGTTTTAGTAGCTTAGATTTCAGAACGAATGCGGTTACAAGTGGTAACTATTTTATCTACGTCATCTCAATTCTGGCAGGTCTTTTGTTGATTTATCAGATAGGGAAAAGGATTAATTACATAAAGCCGATCAATTATATTGGCGAAAACTCGATAGTTTATTTTGTTGCGCACTGGCCCATTATATTATTAGTGAAAAATATAATGGATAGTTTTTCATTAAAGACTTCGGGTTATGGCTACATAGTCATTTTATCGTTGGTTACGTTCTTATTATTGCCGTTATGTGTGAAATTGCTTAATGGAAAGCTAAAATTTTTACTTGGGAGATAAATGGCTATAAACCAAAGATAATTACCTTATGAATAAATCTCTCTACATATTTTTCTGTCTGATATTCGCAGTTAATTTCTGGGACTTGTCGGTGGTGGTTAATGTTTTGACAGCTGACATAGTCCTTGTACTTGACTGGATGTGGATATTGAGTGGAATTTACTTTTTCAATGAAAATAAAAGGCTAAAATCGCTAAATAGTTATAATTATAATAAACCCTTGGTGCTTATTTTAGCAGGAGTATTTATATCGATGTTCTCGGCTTATTTTTTTGGAGGACAGTCGTTACTGACCACATTGATTGCACAGCGTCCCATCTACTCATTTATGTTTTTACCTGCAATTCTTTTTGTGCAACCTACCGAAGAGGATATCATCAAGGCATTAAAATGGATCTCGATAGGCACCATTGTGGTATGGATTCTTGTTCATTTTAAAACAGATATAATAAAATTAGATAAAGAAAAGATAGATCAATTTGAAATGAATAATCAAGATTTATCTGCCAAATTGGAATTTTACGTCAACGGAATTCACTTGGTAGTGCTTTATACGTATATCAAAATATATCAGTACATAAAGAAGTTCACGTGGAATACTTTTCTGGAAGCCGCTCTCCTGATGATATTTGTTATACTGTACCAAAACCGAAGCATGGTTTTAGGTGTAATTCCGGTTTTTATTTATTCGATGTATAAATTTAAATCGACTTCTAAACCGACTATTATCATCGTGTCAGCTATTGCTATAATTGTAGGCGTCATTTACACATCCGATGTTTGGACATTGATGATAGAGAACACACAAAATAATTTAGGTGAGTCGGATTACAATCGGTGGAAAGCACTGTACTACTATTTCGGGAATTATTCATCCAATTGGTTTTGCTACGTTTTTGGGAATGGTTATCCAAGTGGTGGAAATTCCCCATTGGGAAATCTGATGTGGTCAAATTTTGAAAAAGGTATTTTTACCAGCGATTTAGGAATGGTTGGTATGTGGGTCGATTATGGAATCTTGCCCTTAATAGCCATTTATAGTATCATAATAAGTGTTCTTCGAAAAAATATTTTCCCTTTGTATCTGAAATTCATTTGTTTGCACGTAGTATTTGTGCCTACTATTTTTCACTTCTGGTCAAACCCGGGGGTAACTCTTTTTTCGCTGATTATTTACATGCATGCTTATTATACCGATCGAAACAAAAAAATGATTCAATATGCTAGGAGTAATAATAGTAAATTATAAGAACGAAGACAAAACTATTGAATATGTAAAAGAGGAATTGATAAAAATTCAAACTCAAAATATAATAGTAGTTGTAAATAATTCGGCAACGAACGAAAGTGATACGAAACTGAAAACTGCTTTGTCGGCCGAACTGGTTCACGATATAGGAAAAATAGAAGATAAAAGTCACCGGTGCTTCATCATCTCTCATCCCGACAATCTTGGCTTTGCAAAAGGGAATAATCTGGGAGCCGAATTTTTACTGAAACATTTCGCAGCCGATTATTTCCTGTTTTCGAATAACGACATTCGGTTCATTGATAGGAATGCAGTGGAGGCTTTGGTTGAAAAGGCCGATGCATTACCCCATATAGGAGTTATCGGGCCTAATATAATTGGGGTAGATGGGCGCAAACAAAGTCCTGATCCTTATTATCCATTTTGGGCAAGGTATTTTTGGATGTATTGGCTCACTCCTTTTATGCCGAAGAGTTTAAAGAATAAGCTATTCAAACTAAACTATACTCAGCAGGCGCAGGAAGGGGTTCATTACCGGGTTATGGGTTCATTTTTTATTGTAAAAGCGGTCGACTTTGTTGCTTGTGGAATGATGGATCCGAATACCTTTCTTTTTTCGGAAGAAATGATATTGGCCGAAAGAATGAAGATGATAGGGCGTGACGTTTATTATTACCCGGCAGTGACTATTTTACACGAACATAATCAAACAATTTCAAAATTTATTGTCGATAAAAAGAAATTTATGTTGCGTTTTGAAAGTGAATGCTATTATTACAGAACATATAGAAATGTTTCTTTGTTAAGTACATATATTGGGAAGCTTTCTTTTCAATTTTATCTGTGGCTTGGAAAATTTGAACGCAAAAAAAAATGATTATGGTAAGGGCGAAACATGCTTATTTAATCTTAGCTCATAATAACTATTACATCCTCGAACGGCTAATTAAGTTGTTGGATGACGAGCGGAATGACATTTTTATTCACGTTGACAAAAAGATCGATGGTTTCGATGAACAGTACTTTCTATCGCAAGTGAAAAAATCATCCTTGAATTTTATACATCCGAGAGTCGATGTGAAGTGGGGGCATGTCACTTTTGTAGAAGCCGAGTTTCTATTGTTCCGGCGAGCCTACGAACATGGTAAGTATTCCTACTACCATCTTATTTCGGGCGTAGATCTTCCTATAAAATCGCAGGATTATATCCACCGCTTTTTTGAGCAAAATGCAGGGAAGGAGTTTCTCGGAATCTCTACTGATAGCAAGAAAGACGTGGAATATAAAGTGACAAAAGTGCATGTTTCTACTTCGTTTTATAAGCTAAATATTTTGTGGCTACGTAAAATTCTCTTTTTGATTGACCGAAGTTTTGCTTTCGCACAACACTTGATTGGGTATAATGTGGTAAAACTGGATAAAGATTTTGCGTTGAGTAAGGGACCAAACTGGGTCAGTGTTACGCATGATTTTGTAGGTCATTTATTATCAAAAGAGCAGGAATGTTTGAGAATATACAAGCACTCTGTTTGTCCCGACGAGATTTTCATTCACACAGTGCTGCATAATTCACCCTTCAAAGATAAACTTTATAATGTTGATGATGAATATAAGGGTTGTATGAGACTGATTGACTGGAAACGGGGTAATCCCTACATTTTCAGGAAAAGCGACTTTCAGGAGTTGATGTCCTCTGATCGGCTTTTTGCCAGAAAATTTGATGAAAAGGATTTGGTTATTGTGAACATGATCTATGATAAGCTTTCCGAAGGCAGGAACTAAAAGTGGAGGAATTATTTATGCGAGTTTTATTTTTCACACATCATTACTTGGATGACAATAGCGGAGGCAGTTTTGCTTCTCGCGCTTACATCAATGCATTTTCGGAAATTGCAGATACTTGCATGCTGATGTATCCTGACAGGGGCATTCCGATTTCCGATTTCATCCACAAAAAATGTATATTAAAGGGAATAAAAGACGAGCATAATAAAGTTCAGAAGGTAATTGATATCTATAGAGGGCATATTCATAGATACGCCGAAGTAATGGTACCGCAGATAAATGAGTTCAAGCCTGATGTGGTGGTGTTTGATAATAGCAGAACTTCGGCAGGGATGCTTGAAAAGGTGAAAATGCTAGGTGTTAAAACCGTTATTATCCATCACAATTACGAGATGGAATATTACAGGGGAACAAAACCCTTTATTGCATGGAGGTTGCCATTTATGCATTATATGGAAAAGGCCGAACGCGCGGCAGTACAATGTGGCGACTTGAACCTTACACTTACTGATGAAGATACTAATTTGCTGCAAACGCACTACGATTCGTCACACCTAAGCAAAATTGCTAGGCTGGGTACTTTCGAATCGATGCCGGAGCAGTCTACACGCTCGGATGAGGTTGAAATTCCACCAAAAATTTCGAAAAATAATTTGTGTTTTGCCATTACAGGAACTTTAGGCTCCTACCAAACCGAGGTTTCGCTCATTCCATTCTTAGAGGAATACTATCCTGAATTGCTTAAGAGCTTGCCGGACAGTAAACTTATTATTGCGGGTCGTAATCCGTCCATCAAAGTGATAAATGCCTGTGCTAAATATCCATCGGTGAAGTTAATGGCAAATCCCAAAGATATGCAAGTGGTGATAGCCAATGCCGATGTGTATATTTGTCCTACTTGTGTTGGTGGAGGATTAAAGTTGCGGGTGATGGATGGACTTAAAGCCGGATTGCCGGTACTGACCCATGCTGTATCGGCAAGAGGATATGATGAGTTCAGAAAGGCTAATTGCCTGTTTGTTTATCACGATAAAAATAGTTTTGGAGTTGGTTTACAAGAACTGCTTCAGGCAATGACGGAGGGTGGTCTGGATATAAGCTCGATTAAGAATACGTATAAGTCGATATTCTCGTTCGAGGCCGGTGTGCACCGGTTAAGAAAAATATTGACAGAGAACAAGTTGTTTTGAACTTTTGGAAAGTCATGGCTTATGAGCAATTTGATAATAAATGCGGATGATTTTGGAATAAGCAAAGCGGTGAACTATGCTATCATGGCGGCTATGGATTCAAATATTTGTACTGATACTACATTTCTAGCTAATTTTGAAGAATCCGAGAATGCCGCTAATCTGGCGATTTCAATGAATAGAACCAATAGAGTCGGTATTCATCTTAACCTCACCGAGGGATTTCCTCTGTGTTCGAAAATTAGAAACGAGCCTCGTTTTTGTAATCAAGAAGGATATTTTCATAATAAAAAATTAAAACGAATAGTGCTACTTTCGAACTCTGAGAAAGTGGCTGTACAGGAAGAACTAACCAGTCAGATTCAACTTTGCCGAAAGTTTGGAATTCCGATTTCGCATGCCGATTCGCATAATCATATTCACGAAGAACCGGGATTAGGTTTATTGATTATGAATATTCTGAAGAAAGAAAATGTACCCTATCTGCGGCTGACCAATAATATAGGTGAAACTTCTTTTGTAAATAAAATATATAGGAGCACTTATAATCTTGTTTTAGGCTTTAAGGGTCTCACAGTGACTGAATACTTTGGAAGTCTTTCAAATTTAAATGATTATAAAATGAAGATAGACGATAATTCAGTTGTTGAGTTAATGATTCATCCGGGTAAGATCGTCGATAATCAAATTTTGGATGTGTATTCAAAAGAAAATCTAAGCCTCCTTTTGCCCCAAATAATAGAGCGAAATAAATTGATTTCATACAGTCAATTAGGAATTTGATAATTTGTGAGTGATAACCTGAAGTCAGACTTTTAGATAGGCAAAGATGATGAAACCAAAATTGTTAGTATTTCATAAAGCATTAGCTCCTTATCGCATTGATTTATTTAATGGTTTGGATGAGGCTTTTGATACCGATATTTATTTCTTTCGGAAGAATCTTCAATCTCAGCAGTTTGATTTGAATCGCTTGCTCGAACAACTAAACTTTACACCAAAGTTTCTGACAAAGGGTTTCGAACTCCACCACAAAGGACGAATGATCAGGTTTGGTTATTTACAAAAAATTATTCGACACCGACCCAACATCATCTTATGTCTGGAATTTAGTATTATGACTTTTGAAATAGCATTATTCTCTAAGATATTTTCCCCAAAGACAAAAGTGTTTACGATTTGCGATGATAGTGTAGGGGTGGCTCAAAATAGTTCTATTTTTAGGAGAATTGGCAGAGCGCTTAGTTTGAAATTGTTGGATGGCATTATTTTGGGGAATAATCCAGCCGAAGAATGGTACAATAAAAACTTTCCGAAAACCAAGACTATCGTCTCTCCAATTATACAAAAAGAAGAAAGAATTATCTCTATTGTCAGCAAGGGGAAATCACTAACTGCTAATTACATAAATCAGTTTCAGCTCAGGGATAAAAATGTATTGCTCTTTGTGGGACGGCTGGTTGAGGTGAAGAATCTGAATTTTCTGGTAGAGGTTTTTGCTGACTACGTTATAGAAAATGTAAATGCAATTCTCGTATTAGTTGGTGATGGAAACAAAAATGCAGAATTACTAGAACTTGTAGAGCAACTGAATATACAAAAAAATGTGATATTTGCCGGTCGTTACGAGAACGAAGCACTGTATGCATGGTATCCGGTGGCAGATTATTTGATTTTGCCAAGTACTTCAGAAGCTTTCGGAGCTGTGGTGAATGAATCGTTAATAGCAGGTATTCCTGTAATCTGCTCCAATTTAGCCGGTGCTTCCTGTTTGATTAATGATAGAAATGGTATACTCTTTAATCCGTTTGACAAAAGAGAACTTCTTGAAATATTTCGCAAATTCCTAAACGGTACTATGTCAACTACTAAGCCGACAGCATTGAGCTCGCTTATGCCCTATACGTTTGAAGATAGAATGAAAAAACTAGTGCAATATTTGTTTTAAATAGCAGAATACGAAAAGTTGTAGTTGTTACAAACCTATTTCAGTTGTAATTTGTTAGTATATATGATCACAAAATAATTTTAGTTATTCTTTGGAATATGTAAAGTTAGCGCATGTATATTAAACGGTTACACCTTAAATCGAATTTGTATGAGATACTATTACTTTAATCCATTAAATAAAAAATGCTATTTTCCTATAGGTTTCCAAATGTATCCATTGTTTGAGACATTTTATCAACCCTATAAGTTTAGTGCATATGTATTGTGGAAACTGTGGCAGAATTTGCCTTTCTTTAGGTTTATTTTTTCGACTGACGAGCCGGAAAAATTTTTACCAATTGATAAGATTAAACACTATGTGACACCAAATTCAATTTTGGCTTTCAACCTTGGAACTTTGGGTGTTGAACAAAAAATTACGATTTTAGGTATTGATAAAATTACTAATTTGTCTTTTTTTATAAAGTATGCCACTAGTGAAATTGCCTGTAAGAATGTAGCGAATGAGGGCTTGGTATTACAACAATTATCTCATTTGTCTTTTGTACCACAGTTATATCTGAACAGTAAAGAGAAAGATGAGTTTTCGCTAATAAAAACATCTGTTTTTAATGGGGTAAAAGTAACAAAACGTCCGGTGGATAGTCAAACGCTGGAAATACTTTACAGTCTGGCAGAACAAAAAATTAAAAGTACTCGAAATTACAGGTCCCGTTTAAGGAGCAGTTTTGCTCATGGCGATTTCTGTCCGTGGAATATGCTTGTTAATGATGGGAAGTTGAAGATTTATGATTGGGAGCTGGCAGGTCAGTATCCCTTAGGTTACGATTTATTCACATATTTATTTCAATATGAGTTTCTTGTTGAAGAAAAGATGAGATTCGAATATGTTTTTGACGAGAACTTAAAAGTAATTCAAGAGTATTTTCAACACTTTAGAATTTCTAAATGGATGCCTTATTTAAAAGAATTTGCGCACTTGAAGTACAAGTTTGAAAAAGAAAAAAACAACTACGATTTGATAGACTCCTATTTCCAGTTGAAAGAGTATTTAAAAGTACTTTAATGTTCAATTAATGAAGGTGACTCGATTTTTTTTGTAGTATCAGAATAATGGAAAAATGAAGAAAAAGTTATTGATAATACATCCGGCCTTAGCGCCCTATCGGGTCGATCAATTTAATGCTATTAGTCGCCTTTTTGATTTGGAGGTTGTTTTTATTTTTGGGAACGTATGGAATCATAAGTTCGATCAAAAGAAGTTGCTTTCGCAATTGATATTTAAAGTTTCATTTTTACTGAAAGGTCCTCGTCTTAAGGGCCGGGTTTTCCGGTTTGGAATGTACAGATCCATTCGGAAAATAAATCCGGATATTGTATTGGGATATGAATTTTCATTCTCTACTCAATATCTTATTCTTTTAAAGCGCTTAGGCTTACTTCGTCAGAAAATAGGTACTACAATTGATGATAGCATTGATATTTGCAACAATGTTCAATCCAAAACCCGTCTTTTTGCTCGAAAAAACGCGATAAAACATCTCGATTATGTAGTTGTACTTTCAACTGAAGTCTCCGAATTCTATCAAAAAACATTTCACCTGAGTGAAAGTCAGATTATCGTTTCTCCTATTTTGCAGGATGCAGATCGACTGAGGAGTAAGTCGGAGGATTTAGAAGAAATTGCAACCCAATATGCTCAGGACTACGATTTGTTTGGGAAAAAAGTCTTGTTATTTGTAGGTCGGTTTATATCCGAAAAGGCGTTGCCGAATTTTGTAGATACCATTCACTCTTTATTGCTAGAGCACAAAGATCTGGTTTTAGTTTTGGTAGGTGAGGGTGAGGAAAAACAGAAGTTGCAGGTGCAGATAACCGAAAAACAGTTGGAGCAAAAGGTTTTTCTCCCCGGTAGATTCGAAGGTGAGGAACTTTATGCATGGTATTTATGTGCCTCGGGTTTTGTTTTGCCAAGCACATACGAGCCCTTTGGTGCTGTTGTGAACGAGGCTTTAATTTTCGGATTACCCATTTTTTGTTCTAAATATGCCGGGGCGTCCTATCTTGTAAGCACTGGTAAAGGATTATTGTTTGATCCGCTAAATGCAAGCGATACGACCAATGGCTTGTCGAATTTTCTGCCGACTATATCACCTGTCGGGAAAATAGATTTAATCGCCAGACCATCATTGATGACCGATGTTAGGGATGTGTTTACAAGTGAATGGAACAAGATAAATAAGGATTAAATATTTTTTCAACTTTAAATTTATATATATATCTATTTGAATGTTTTCTTATTTGAGTAGAAGAGAAAAATATGAAAAAGTTATTGATATTTCATCCGGCCTTAGCGCCTTATAGAATCGATCAATTTAATGCCTTAAATAAATTGTACGATTTGGAAGTTGTTTTTGTTTACGATAATGTTTGGAACCACAAATTTGATCAAAGTAAGTTGCTTCCACTATTAAAGTTTAAATATTCGTTTCTGTTGAAAGGATTATCCTACAATGGAAGGGTATTTCGTTTCGGTATGCATCGTAAAATCAGAAAAACCAACCCAGACATAATCTTGGGGTTTGAATATTCGTTGACGACACAATACCTAATTCTTCTAAAACGCTTAGGGTTGATTCATCAGCGAATAGGTTCTACTGTCGACGACAGTATAGATATTTGTCATAACGTTCAATCGAGAGGGAGGTATATCGTCAGAAAATGGAGTGTAAATTGTCTTGATTATTTTGTGGTGCTTTCTAATGAGGTTTCGGAATACTATCAACAAACATTTGGATTAAAAAAAGAACAAATAATTGTTTCGCCAATATTACAGGAACCGGACAGGCTGAGGAATAATCCGGAAAAATTGGAGAGTATTGCAAAGAAATACCAGCAGGAATATCATCTCAACGGAAAAAAAGTATTACTCTTTGTCGGGCGGTTTATCCCCGAAAAAGCGTTGCCCAGATTTATTTCAAACATATCTTCTTTGCTTCATGAACACGAAGATTTAGTTCTTGTTTTGGTTGGCGATGGACCGGAAAGAGAATCGATTGAGGTTTTGGTTCAAAGTAATTTGCTGAACGATAAAGTGTTATTGCCCGGTCGTTTTGAGGGGGAAGAACTTCATGCCTGGTATCTTTGTGCCAGTGGTTTTACATTGCCAAGTTTGTCTGAGACATTTGGAGCGGTAGTAAATGAGGCTTTGATTTTTGGACTCAAAGTTCTTTGCTCTAAATATGCAGGTGCTGCAAGTCTGATTAAACCAAGAAATGGTGTCCTTTTTGATCCACTGAACGAGGAAACTGTCAAAGAAGAACTTAGCAGATTTTTGAAATTACTCGAATGTCATAAAAAGATTGACCTAACAAATCGGCCTTCTTTGATGTTATATTGTCAAAAGGCGTTTTCAAAAGAATGGAGGAAGTTAAATTATGGTTAAGGTTTTTCAGTTGATAAGGTCAATTCATTTAGGGGGGGCTGAAATAGTTGCATTTAATCTGGCTGAGTTTTGCAATAATAAATCGATGCCGGATTTTGAATTTGTTGTTGTAGAGTTGCATCAAACTGTTGATGCTTATTCAGTTGAAATAAAGAAGAACTTAAAGCAAAAAAAAATCAGAATAATAAGTTTGGGAGGGCAGTCTAAATCAGTAAGCTTACTTTTAGGTCCATTTATACTGGCTTATCGTATTTTGCGTGAAAGGCCGGATATTATTCACTCTCACACCGATCTTCCCGACTTGTTGCTTTCCAATACGAGACGAATTTTTGCAATGCTGCATTTAAAGTTTCCGAAAATAGTGAGAACGATACACAACACCATGCTGTGGCCAACACATGATAAATTAGGTAAATATACCGAGCAACGATTGGAAAATGATTGGGTGGTAGGCGTTTCGGATGGAGCTTTGGAGGCTTATAAGAATTTGAGGAATAAGTATAATTTGGGGAGTTCACCGCATCAGTCGATTATTCATAACGGATGTGCAATTCCCCGGAAAGTGGCGCATTCGTTCAATATTGATGACAAAAAAATAAACATTGCTTTTTGTGGTCGATTTGAGAATCAGAAAGGAATTGATGTTTTAATTCAGCGTATTCGGCTCATAAACAGTAAATTCGATAACAGTTTTGTTTTTCATTTAATTGGAAGCGGCTCTTATCAAAATGAGATATTGAAACTCTCGCAAGCGTATTCTAATGTGTTTGTATACGATACGGTTCCAAGTGTTGCCGATAAGTTATATGCTTTCGATTTTCTCATTATGCCATCACGATTCGAGGGCTTGGTGTTGATTTCTATTGAAGCTTCATTTGCCAGGGTGCCGGTTATTGCAGCCTTTGCACCAGGTCTGAGTGAAACCTTACCTGTGGATTGGCCTCTTAATTTTCAGTTAGATAGTGAGGAGTCATTACTCCATATTTTCAGCAAAATAAAAAATCATGAATTTGATTTGGATGCCTTAAAAAATAAGGCCTATTCATATGTATCAAAGGAGTTTTCGCAGAATGCCATGGTTGACTCATATTCAAAACTTTATTTAGAAATCAATGAATAAGACAAAAAAAATATTATTTATTCTTCATGTTCCACCTCCGGTTCACGGATCTTCAATGGTTGGTCAATCTATTGTGAAGAGTAAACTCATCAACGAATCATTCGATTGCGACTTTGTTAATTTGCTCGTATCCCGCTCTATTAATGATACAGGGAAGTGGAGCTTTATGAAAATTTTGCGATTTATTGGTATTTGGATTCATCTGATGGTGGAAATGATAAAGAAAAAACCAGAAGCTTGCTACTTGGCACTTTCTACAACTGGCTTGTCATTTTACAAAGATGTGTTGTTGGTTTTTTGGTTGCGGGTTTTCCGCATCAAACGTGTGTATCATCTCCACAACAAAGGCATTAGCAAAAGACAAACCAACAAGGTGCTCAGATTTTTTTATCAGTTTGTATTTAAAGGTGCTGATGTTATTTTACTTTCCAGCTATTTGTACAAAGATATTGAAACCTTTGTTCCTTTGTCGAGGGTGCATATTTGCCCAAATGGCATTGAAGATTCATTCACAAATTTAAAGCCACGACTTGCCAGCAGCGAAAATCCCGTGAAAATTCTGTTTTTGTCGAATCTTATTGAGTCGAAAGGAGTCACTGTTTTATTGGATGCCTGTGTTATTTTGCAAAAGAAAGGAATTAACTTTGAGTGCAATTTTGTAGGTGCGGAAGGTGACATTAATGCAATCCTGTTGGATGAAAAGGTAAAACAACACGGCATGGAGAATAAGGTGAAATACCTTGGTCGAAAATTTGGACAAGATAAACAGGCTGTGTTGGCTGATGCGGATATTTTTGCTTTTCCTACCTATTACTCTAACGAATGCTTTCCGTTGGTTCTTTTGGAAGCAATGTCCGCAAACATAGCTGTTGTTTCAACTTTCGAGGGTGGTATCCCAGATATTATTGAAGATGGCGTGACCGGCTTTTTAGTGCCACAACGTGATGCTGAGATTATGGCTGAGAAGTTAGAAGAACTGATTAAAAACCCCACATTGCGCCTGCAAATGGGAAAGGCCGGTCGGCAGAAATTTGAGACTGAATTTACCCTCGACATTTTTGAGCATAAACTGCAAGCAATTTTGCAACAAATTATAAGTAGAAAATAAGGATTCTCAACCATAAATTACAAACCTTAAAACATTAATGATACTTGTTCTGTTGTAATGTTATAATGTGTTTGTTGTAACTAAAAAAATGATAATTTTGAACAGAAATCGTTGTTGTGTTTTCGTTCATGTTCATATTCATATTTAATTCAATAAATCTGTTCATTTTACTTGTTTATATAGAACTTTGCATATGATTTCATTCGAATGTGTTAGCGGTTTACCGTTGGAATTTGAGTCTTTTCTACTAGAAAAATATGACTCTTACAAAACCACTTGTCGGTATATAGAAGTTTATTTTCCAACTTGTGATATTAACCATATGTTGGTTTATGAGGATGATGTATTTGTGGAATTACTCATATTTGCAAACAGGGGAGACACTACTACCTGCTTCAATCTTTTTGCTGATTTTGACCATCATATTGTTACTAAATTCACCCGGTTGCTTTTTGAGAAATATCCTGCTATTCGAAGGGTAAAGTTTAATGCTTCGTACAAAGATTTGGGTCTGAAAAAATCATTCCTTTTTTCTAAAGCAAATGATTATATTGTTGATTTGCCAGCCACGGTTGACGATTACTATTTGCAGCTTGGTTCTACAACACGGAAACATATAAAAAACTACAAGTCGAGATTACTGAGAGATTATCCTCACGCTAATTTCCAGTTGATAAATAGGAATGAAATTGACAATGACACCATCGACAAAATTATCCAGCTGAATGTTGACCGAATGAAATACAAGGGCATTGTACCTGGTTTAAGTAGCGACGAGAATACAAAAATTCATGCCTTTTCGCAATATTACGGTCGTTTAGCTTATATAGAAATTGATGGTGAAATTGTTGCGGGATGTATAGCTTATGCTTTGAATAAGAGGATATTCTTGCATATAATTGCACACGATAATAATCATTCGAAATACAATGTAGGGCAATTATGCTTATTCTTTCTAATCCAAAGTTCTATCGAGAGTCAACTGTCAACCTTTCATTTTTTGTGGGGCGACAATGAGTATAAAATGCGATTTGGGGCGAAACCGCATGGTTTGTATTCTTACTTTGTTTACAGATCTTATTCTGTTGATTACATACTAAATAATGCTAAGAATCTATTTATTCGGACTTTTATTCGTTTCAGAAATTCTAAATATTCTAAACCAATTAGAGATGCCGTAAAAGGATATCGAAAAAAAAAGACATAGCAAATTGAACTAATAAAAACGACGATTCTTTTTTTTTTTACACTTTAATTACAGCTCATTATGATTTTGATGGAATGTTTTTCAGGATTGCCTTTAGAATATGAGTCCTTTCTGATGGAAAAATACAGTTCGTATATAACCACATGTCGCTATATTGAAATACATTATCCCGCTCATGAAATTCATTATATGTTGGTTTACGATGATGGGAATCTGGTCGATTTGCTGGTGTTTGGAAACAAAAAAAAGATTGCGGTCTGTTTCAATGCCTTAGTTAGTCTCGATTCTGTAGTGCTTACAGAATGTTTAAAAAAGGTTTTTGAAACGTATCCGATAATTCAGCAGATTGTAATTGATGCCTCGTATTCTGAGTATATACTTGAAAAATCTATTTTGGTTTACAAATCGGATGATCAGATTTTACTTCTTCCGGCAACTGTTGATGAGTATTTGTCTGAACTTGGAGCTAAAACGCGTAAGCATTTAAAGGCTCGCAAAGCAAATCTGGAAAAGCAATTTGAAAGCGTAAATTATGTTACAAAAATAGCTGATGAAATTGATGAAAGTGTTATTGAAAAAATAGTTCAGTTTAGTCGTAGCAGAGTAAAACAGAAAGGTAGAAATTTTGGAATAGATAAAATATACACAGAAAATCTATATAAATTTTCTCGTCATTATGGGTGTGTTGTTTATTTAGAATTGGATGGTGTGATGGTGGCGGGTTGTATTTCAACCATAATAAACAAGGAGATTTTCGTACATATCATTGCTTATAATGATGATTTCTCGAAATATAATGTGGGTGAAGTCTGTATTTTCGATTTAATTCAGACTTCAATCAACAATGGACTAGTAAAATTTCATTTTTTGTGGGGATTTAATGAGTTGAAAAGAAGACTTCAGGCAAAGCAGAACATATTGTTTTCATATACTGTGTATCGAAGTTACTCATTTGATTATTTTAGCTGCAAAATTAAAGTAGCTCTTTTTGAATGGATGTATAGGTATAAAGATGCCGGTATATTTAAACCAATTAAAGCCGGTATGTCAACTTTAAGACAACGAATGAAAACGTAGATAATCGTAACTTTTATAAATTAAATATGGATAACAATACTACTTTAGCTCCTATTTGTCTTTTTGTATATTCCCGACTCTCTGAAACGAAGCAAACTGTTGAATCGTTGCAAAGAAACATGTTGGCTTCTGAAAGTCAGCTGTTTATATTTTCGGATGGAGCAAAAAGTAGTAATAGTATCGCCGACGTGGATGCTGTTCGTCGTTATATTCATACCATCACCGGCTTTGCCAATATCACTATCTATGAAAGTGATGTAAATAAGGGCTTGGCCAATTCTATTATCTCGGGAGTTACACAAATTGTCAATCGATTTGGCAGAGTAATTGTGCTGGAAGATGATTTGCTTTTATCGGGAAACTTTCTCTGTTTTATGAATGAAGCTCTTGATTTTTATGAAAATAAGAAGAAGGTGTTAAATGTGTCGGGGTACTCTTTTACACTCAACTATCCGGCCGGTTACAAATACGATGTGGCTTTTTCATTGCGCTTCGCCTCTTGGGGATGGGCTATTTGGAAAGACCGATGGGAGTTGATAGACTGGGAATTGACTGATTATAAATCCTTTCGTTGGAATGTGTTTAAGTTGCTTAAATTCTCACGTGGGGGTAGCGATCTTTGCCAGATGTTGAACAGACAGGTAAATGGGCGGGTCGACTCATGGGCTATTCGTTTTGATTATCACCATTATAAATATGATTACCTGGATGTTTTTCCGGTAGTATCAAAGGTTCAGTATAATGGTTTTAATACTGAGGCTACACACACGGTAAAAAAATGTGATACGTATGATACCTTGTTGGATAGCTCAGGCCAATCTGTGTTTTCATTTTCTGAAGATATCCGGATGGAGGCATCTGTCAGAAGGCAGTTCTACAATCATTATTCACTTTGGAGTCGCTTAAAGGATAAAATTTCGCAACTGACATGGAAAAAAAACAACTAATTATTACCACCAGTTGGGATGATGGACACGCTTTAGATCTCAGATTGGCGGAATTGCTTGATAAATATAGTATTAAGGGTACGTTTTACGTTCCGATAAACAATGCTGAGCACCCGGTTATGCTGCCTTCGGAGTTAGATGTAATAGCCGGAAGATTCGAAATCGGAGGCCATACCGTGAACCATATTTACCTCAATACACTTGGAGAGGAAGATGCAAGGTACGAAGTTGCCGAATGTAAAACGATGCTTCAGGATAGACTGGGACGGGCTGTGGATGCATTTTGTTACCCAGGTGGAAAATATTCACAACGGGATATTCGGTTGGTGAATGAAGCCGGATTTTTGTTTGGACGTACCACCAGATTGTTGCATACTTCATGTGCCATTGAGACAAAATTGATGGATACAAGTATGCAGGCTTTTCATCACAGCAGCATTACGTTGACGAAGCATTGTTTGAAAGCCGGTTTTGTACTTCCCATTGTACAGCAACTCTTTTTCTATAAAGGAAATAAAAATTTTCCATTTTTGGGCGAAGTGCTAATGAATAAAATACAAAGTAACGGAGGTGTGTTTCACTTGTGGGGTCATTCATGGGAAATTGAAGAGTTTGGACTTTGGCATGATCTGGAGCTACTGTTGAAAGCACTTGCTTTTAATCGCGAGATAGCCTATATGAACAATACCGACTGTTGGAAAGCCCTTTCAGCAAGCGCATCGTTCAAGACATAGCTTGTTAGTTATATCCTTTTTTTATTGGACTACGACTGAATTATTACACATTAAATCTATTTCTAATATTGATGATATGAAAATTCTTTTTGTATTGCATCTGCCACCTCCGGTTCATGGAGCAGCCACAGTGGGGTTGCAGATTAAAAATAGTACGATTATAAATCAGGCTTTTAGCTGCGAATACATAAATCTTGGTACATCAGTCACTATCGAGGAGATAGGGAAGAGGAGATTGGTTAAGGTATTGCGCTATTTTGCTATTCTGTGGAGGGTTTTTATAACAGTTCTTCTTCACCGACCTGATTTGTGCTATTTTTCTATGACCAGTAAATGTATGCCTTTTTATAAAGATGCATCGTTGGCATTATTAGTTAAATTGCTAGGCGTTAAGATAGTATATCATTTTCATAACAAAGGTGTTAGTGTCAATCAGGATAAGTTTATCGACAATTTATTATACCGCATGGTCTTTAATGGGTCGGAAGTGATACTACTTTCACCTCACTTGTACCCCGATATTCAAAAGTACGTTAAGAAGGAGCATGTGTATTATTGTCCCAATGGGATAAAGGATGTTGAGCATGTGCAAGGTTCAAATGCGGACGATAAGTCGGTTAGGCTATTCTTTTTATCCAACCTTATGGAGGCGAAAGGAGTGTATCTGTTGCTCGAGGCCTGTAAAATCCTAAAACAAAAGCATCTCGTTTTTCAATGCACATTTGTGGGAGGTGTTGGTGATATCGATAAACAGCAGTTTGAGTGTAAATTGCAGGAACTTCAGTTAGAAGACTGCGTACATTATGTTGGTGAGAAGTTTGGAAATGAAAAGGCCGACTTTTTCTCAACCGCTGATATTTTTGTGCATCCCACCTTAAACGATTGTTTCCCTTTGGTATTGCTTGAGGCAATGCAATACTCCTTGCCGGTAATTTCGACCTACGAAGGGGGTATTCCCGATATTGTTGACGATACGCTTACTGGCTTTCTTGTCCCCAAAAACGATATACAGGCATTGGTCGAGAAATTAGAAATCTTGATTGAAAACACTGATCTGCGATTGCAAATGGGTAGAGTTGCGCACCAGAAATTTGAAAGAGAGTTTAAGTCCGATAAATTTGAGATTCGGATGACAACTATTTTACGACAAGTGCTTAGAAATAGTTAATGGAATAATGCTTTTCAATATTTGATAGTTAAATTTAGTCGTAGCTTGTTTTTTCTCTTTTATAGAAACCTCCACATTGTGGAGGTTTTTTTTTGTTTCTATCGGAGCTTTCTCGATTCTATTGAGTTTTATAGATATTGTAATTAGTTGTGTGTATAGCTGATATAGAGTAGTATGTGTGTTGTAATGTCGTATGGGATTATGCTGGATATTATTATCTCTGATGATACACCGCAAATAGCACCATGTGCTGTCGCTCAATTTGAGGGGCAGTGCGTGGTGCTATTATAGTATAATGATAGGTTGGGAATTTAGGCGCAGTGCGACGAATCATTCGCCCTGTTTCAACTAATAAAGAAATTTGCCTTGGATGGATCGAAGTTAATGTAGTAATTAATACTGTGTTGGTTGTGCTGTGTTTGCGTAATTGTGATTTAAATTGATAGCGTGAATAAATGTAAATGTTTTGTTTAAATTTAATGTAGTAAAAATTGCTACATGTATTTTAGACTCTAATAATATAGGTTCCGATTATTAAATTCGCTTTGTTATACTTTCGTCTGATCAAATTGAGATTAAATTTATATTAAAAAATGAATTTTGTTGAAACTATTTTATTGTGTTACTGTTTATTGAATAAAGATTCACTCTTGTTTTTGAGTCGACAGTAGCTATTCAAAAATGCAACTTTAGTGTGTAAATAGATTCATCATGAACTTTTAGTTTGGCTCTAATGTTGTAATTATTACAAAAGCATCTGAGCTGAACTAGTAATATGTATAATATATATTGTAAAAAATACTACAAATAAATGTATTAAATGGAAATCACATGTCGTATACTATTGATTGAGAATGATAAAAATTATTGGTTATTAGGATGCTATAAGATTTATTTCAATAAAGAGGTGGTTGAAAAATCACTGTCGATTACAATTAAACATGAATGCTAGAACTATTTAAACGGACACTAAGAATTTTATCAACGAAAATTATTAACTGGTTTCTTTACGAGGCTCTAAACATTACCACTATGCTACAAAACTATACTATTTTTAATCAATCATTACATACGATTGAAAAGCCAAAAGCATTGATTAGTACTATTAATGCACACTCATACAACACCTTGAGTGAAGATAAAGACTTTCAAAGAGCATTGCAGTTCAGCGACGTTCTATTGCCCGACGGAATAAGCGTGGTATGGGCTATGCGCATGTTGACGGGTGTGAAACTACAAAAAATAGCAGGTGCCGATTTGTTTCACTATGAAATGGAACGCATCAATGCTAAAGGAGGTAAGTGTTTCTTTTTAGGAAGCACGGATACTATTTTACAAATGATCCGCAGTAAAGCTGCGAAAGATTATCCCAATGTTGAGGTGCACAGTTACTCTCCCCCTTACAAACCTCAATTCAGTGAAGAAGATAATCGTGAAATGATAAAGGCGGTCAATTCAGTAGAACCTGATGTTTTATTTGTGGGCATGACGGCTCCAAAGCAAGAGAAATGGTCCTTTGAGCATTTTAACGAACTAAAGGTTGGGCACGTGTGTTGTATTGGTGCGGTCTTTGATTTTTATGCAGGTACGGTAACCCGTGCACCACACTGGATGATTAATAGTGGGTTGGAGTGGGCTTACCGCCTGATAAAGGAGCCTCGTCGTATGTGGCGTAGGTATCTAATTGGTAATGTGAAGTTTGTTGCTTCTATAGTGCGGGAAAAAATGCTACTTCCTCAATCTGATTTATTGCAAAGACGTATGCAGATGAATCATTGAATTATAGGCCACAGAATAAGATTTTGTGGCTTTTATATTCAATCTATGCTTTATCTTTTTAAGGCACTAGTTTTTATGCAATATAAAATACTTTCTTATGAAATCGAATGAAACAGAACTTCGGTTCCTGTATTTAGCTTTTGACTTAGTAATCCTAAATATTGCTTTTGCCATCGCTTATTCATTAAGTCCGATACTTAGAGATTTAAATACTCACGACAAAAGCTTATATTTATTATTGCTCAATATGTCGGCAGTAATTACTTACTCTGTATTTTCAACCCGAAACCTTTATTTGCACGACGATTTTTCAAACCGTGTAAAGCGAATCACCAATCGTATCCTTATATTTGCTGCGGTAATGTATGCTTTGGCTCATTTCTTTTTGCCAAGTGGTTTCTCTCATTTGTTTTTGTTTCAATGTGCGTTGTTATTCTACGTGGGCAAACTGCTTTTTTACTATGTATTGTATGGTTACCTCAAGTTTAGCCGATCCAAGGGTATTTATGTCCATCGCGTACTTATTATAGGTATGAACGATATGAGTGATCTGTTGCGAAAGTTACTCGACAATAATCCAATGCTGGGCTATGAATTTATTGGCTATGTATCGGATAAAAAGGAAGATGATGAAAATGTGCTGGGTGAAATCCGCGAGCTGACTCAGCTTGTTTCCCATCATAAAATAGATTTCTTGTTTGTTACTTTAGCTGCTTACAATGACTTGAAAAAGAGCAAAGAATTACTTGCTTTGTGCAATAGAATAGGGGTGAGGTTGCGGTTTGTTCCCGAAAATCAATATTGGTTTAAGCCTGGCATGAATATGGAGTCGGTGGGTTCTTTGGTGGTTTTTAATCCTCAGGAAATTCCGCTGGATGATATAAATTCCCGCTTTTTTAAACGTGCTTTTGATATTGTTTTCTCGTCGTTGGTGATACTCTTTGTTATCACTTGGTTGTTCCCGCTGTTGTGTGTTCTTATTAAGTTGACATCAAAAGGGCCGGTATTCTTTAAACAAAAACGAACCGGTATCAATAACCGTACGTTTACCTGTATGAAATTCAGGACGATGCACATGAGTAATGATGCTGATGAAAAGCAGGCTACGAAGAATGATAGCCGGGTGACGGCTTTAGGTGGCTTTCTCCGGAAATCAAATCTGGACGAGTTTCCGCAATTTTTTAATGTACTTATTGGTCAGATGTCCATTGTTGGTCCTCGACCACATATGTTGAAACATACAAATCAGTATTCGGAATTGATTGATTATTACCGGGTTCGGCATTATGTAAAACCGGGCATTACCGGTTGGGCGCAAGTAAGTGGTTACAGAGGTGAAACAGATGAGTTGTGGAAGATGCAAAAGCGTGTTGAATACGACATGAGCTATCTCGAGAGTTGGACATTTTGGTGGGATCTTAGAATAGTATTTCTAACGGTGTTTGGAAAAAATTCTCGCAAAAATGCTTTTTAAATACCAGTTATAATTCTCATTTACAGGATTCTCCATTGAATAACATTGTTGTTCTTTTGGGGATTTTTGCTCGGGTTGAGTAATTGTGTTTTTACTGTGAGTCGTAGATAGACACTAGGAATGAGATATGAAATGTAGAATTAATTTAAAGATTAACTTAATATAAGAATCTTTTTTTAAATTTCAATTATCTTTGTAACCCCATCAGTTGTTTTGTAATTGCTATTTGGTTTAAATGGTGTTATTCTAAATGATTTTGTCAACGGTCTGCTGTCTCTGACTGAATTTTTGTTAGTTGATTTTTTTTTTTTTTTTTTGTTTTT
>Ga0209511_1000069_pt1 | contig 147807 bp, 104 predicted proteins | sample SSSSmetaG_FD_184141 | JGI IMG/M metagenome (GOLD analysis project Ga0209511, IMG submission 184141) | Glacier valley bacterial and archeal communities from Borup Fiord, Nunavut, Canada, to study Microbial Dark Matter (Phase II) - ​SSSS... | ecosystem: Environmental > Aquatic > Freshwater > Ice... | reverse complement strand
AATTGTATATTGTAAAATAATTTCACATGTTACGTATGATTACATATTACTTATTGGGGTATATAATTAACATCAGAATATAAAACCACGGAGACTAAATGAAAGAATTTAGAAAAGAGAGTTTTTAAATTTTATTCAACTAAAGAGGGGGGTAATTAGTATGGAAATAAAGATTTATACTACTCCAACTTGTAAGTGGTGCAATTTACTGAAAGAGCATTTGGATTCTAACAATGTAAGTTATGAAGATATTAATGTAGCAAGAGACAGATTTGGTGCTCTGGATATGATAAGAAAATCGGGTCAAAGTGCTGTTCCAGTGTCTGAGATTGATGGTAATATAGTTGTTGGTTTCGACAAGGAACAAATTGACAAACTCCTTGCTAAACAATTAATTTGTAAATTCTAAAACGCTAATAACTAAAATCCACTGAAAAATATATAAGATAAAAACATCTATTCAATAACTATTGGATAGATGTTTTTTTATTGGGACGTTCAATATTCTTTTACGTACTGCTTAATTTTTTCAAAGGTTTCAGCACTAATCACATGCTCTATGCGACATGCATCTTGGGCTGCAGTTTCTTCAGCTACACCTAAAGATTTCATAAGATAATTTGTTATCAACTTATGACGTTCATATACTTCTTTAGCTATTGAAAGCCCGTTATCAGTGAGTAATATTTGTCCAGAAGCATCCATAGTAATATAATTTGATTTTTTTAGAATACTCATTGCTCGGCTAATACTTGCTTTGGTATAATCAAGCTCACGTGCAATATCTATTGATCGTACAGAGCCATTTTTATTTTGAAGAAGTAAAATGGTTTCTAAATAATCTTCTCCAGATTCATGAATCATAACTGCAACCTCCTAATATAAGCTAATATATCTGTTAATTATAGTATACACAGGGTGTTTTTGCAATCTTGTAAAATCTTTATTGACAGCATGAGTTAGCTATAGTAAACTAAGTATAAAGGTTAGCAGTGGCTAACCAATATTTTGGATGTATAGTTAGCTGTTGCTTACTAAAGGGGGAATATTAAATGCCATTAACATTTGCTAAAACAGGGGAAGAAAACTTTATTAAAAAAATTAACGGAAAAGATGATACAAAAAGATTCTTGGAAAGCTTGGGCTTTGTAGTTGGTAGTGGTGTTACAGTGGTATCTGAACTCGGTGGTAATATGATTCTGAACGTAAAGGATGCTAGAATTGCACTTGATAAAGGAATGGCAAGCAGAATTATGATTTGAGGATCTCAAAAGTTCATACTTATCATCAATTTAGAGTAATTTATAGAAATAATTAATGCAGATTAATGTAAAGTAATTTATGTAGCAAATTGATAAATGAGTATCAATTGTGTACACCAATTTTACAGCAATTAATATACAGCAAAAGTAAATATAATATAGATACTTTTGCTGGTTAATGATTTTTTTGGAGGTAATAATGAAAACGTTAAAAGCAACTAATATGGGAGAGACCGTTACAGTTTTGAAGCTTGAGGGCGAGGGTGCTATAAAGCGCAGAATTATGGATATGGGTATTACAAAAGGTGCTTCACTATTCGTTCGTAGGGTGGCTCCACTTGGTGATCCGATTGAAATAACTGTCAGGGGTTATGAGCTTTCACTTCGAAAAGTTGATGCAGAAAAAATAATTGTTGAATAAAAGCAGAGTAATTCAATAACGTTTCCACATGTTACGAGTTTATGTTGCATACTGCGACTATTTAAACCATTACAAATGTTTAGATGTAAACTTGTATAAAATTCGGTATACGTACATATTATTCTGCTATATTTTCAAACTCAAGTTAGCGTAGGCTAACAGCATAAAAAGGGGGATTACAATGGCAATCAAAATAGCTCTTGCAGGAAATCCAAACTGTGGGAAAACAACAATGTTTAATGAGCTTACCGGTAGCTCACAGTATGTAGGAAACTGGCCGGGAGTAACTGTTGAGAAAAAAGAAGGAAAACTAAAAGGCCACAAAGATGTGGTAATTATGGACTTGCCCGGCATTTATTCGCTTTCTCCATATACTCTGGAGGAGGTTATCACTCGAAATTATCTTTTAGAGGATAAGCCAGATGTAATTGTAAATATCGTGGATGCATCGAATATAGAACGAAATCTTTATTTGACCACCCAAATTGTTGAGTTAGGTATTCCAACAATTGTAGCGCTTAACATGATGGATGTTGTTAATAAAAACGGTGATAAAATTGATACAACACGCCTATCAATTGAGTTGGGTTGTACAGTTATAGAAACATCTGCTGTCAAAGGTGCTGGAATGAAGGAACTTATCAATAGTGCAATAGAGCTTGCAAAAAGTGGAAAGAAAACTACTGCACAGCATAAATTCGAGGTCGATGTGGAGGCTGCTATTAATGAGATTTCCAAGAGTGTAAACGGTGAAATAGCAAACAAAGCTGAGCTAAGATGGTATGCTGTTAAACTTTTTGAACGTGATGAAAAGGTGCTGGAAAAGCTGAAGCTAGAAAGTAGTTTATCTTTACAAATAGAAAAAATTACAAAGTTATGCGAAGCTAAGCTTGAAGACGATGCTGAGAGTATTATTACAAATGAGCGTTATAACTATATAGGTAATGTAATTTCAAAGTGTTACAAAAAGAGTAATAGGGGATTAACAGGCTCAGATAGGATTGACAGAGTTGTAACTAATAAATGGCTTGCACTGCCAATATTTTTTGGTATTCTTTGGGTAATATATTATTTATCAATCACAACGGTTGGAGATATAACTATTGGCTGGGTAGAAAGCTTTTTTGCATGGATGCAGGGAGGAGCAGAAACACTTCTTACCAATATGGGCGCATCAGCATGGTCACTCGACCTAGTTGTCAATGGGATTATTGGAAGTATTACTGCGATATTTATATATGTTCCTCAGCTAATGATATTATTCCTATTCCTCTCAATTTTGGAGGATAGCGGATACATGGCTCGTGTAGCGTTTATTATGGATAGAATATTCCGCAAATTTGGGCTTTCAGGTAAATCCTTTATTCCAATGTTGATTGGAACAGGTTGTTCAATTCCTGGTATTATGGCCAGCAGAACTATTGAAAATGAAAAAGATAGAAATATGACGATAATGCTGACTCCGTTTATACCTTGTAGCGCTAAACTTCCTGTTTTTGCAATGTTTATAGCTATGATGTTTGCAAAGCAGTCGTGGATTGGACCATCAATTTATTTGATATCAATTGGAATGGTTATTCTATCAGGTGTTATTCTGAAGAAAACTAAAAAATTCGCAGGGGAGCCAGCACCGTTTGTCATGGAGCTACCTAACTATAAACTTCCAAGACCTAAAGGTGTAGCAATCCATATGTGGGAAAAAGCAAAGTCCTTCGTAAAAAAAGCAGGAACAATTATTTTTGTTGCATGTGCAGCACTATGGTTCCTACAATCCTTTAGTTTCTCATTTGAGTATTTAGGCGCAGACAGGATTAGTGAAAGTATGCTTGCCAGTATCGGTGGAGTACTTCGCTTCATATTCGTTCCTTTGGGCTTTGGTGATAGCTGGGCACCAGCAGTAGCATCTATAACAGGTTTGGTTGCTAAGGAAGTAGTGGTTGCGACGTTTGCATCTGTCGGAGCTGCTATGCCGATTATGTTTACACAGGTAACTGCTTTTGCCTTCATTGTATTCATAATGTTTTCTGCTCCTTGCTTTGCAGCTATAGGTTCAATGCGAAAAGAGTATGGCAACTGGAAAATGACCATGTTTGCAGTAGGTTATCAAACAGGTGTAGCATATATCAGTGCATTTCTTGTAAATGTATTTGGAAACTTGATATTTAAAGGGACGGCAGCTGTAGAACCTAAGATTCTGGATATATCGTTGATGCAAATATCATCAGAAAATGCAGTAGTTAATGGGAATATTGTTTTATATGTGTTTGGAGCGTTGCTTGTAATAGCGCTTGCGATAGGAATCAGTGGAAAAGTGAGAAGCTCAAAGAAGTACGCTGAGGTATCTAGGTAGGATATAAGTTTTATTTAATTCTAGAGCCGTAATTAGCGGCTAGTGGAGGTTTTTATGATAGATTATATTATCATTGGAGTAGTTGGTATCATACTGTTTTTTGCTATTCGAAAAATAATTAAGAATAAGAAGAAAGGCAGCTGCTGCGGGTGCTCGGGCTGTGAAAGTAAGGAGAGCTGTGGTGGGGGAAAGTAACCTAATATGAACATACGTCATAATAAAATACTATAGTGAATAATATATAGTATGTTTATGGAAGGATGTGTTTACTTTGGGACTTTTGTTATGGCTTATCTTTGGTGGTTTTGTTGGATGGATTGCAAGTCTTATTACTCACGATAACGCTCGTATGGGTATATTCGGAAATATAGTAGTTGGATTGATTGGTTCAGCACTAGGTGGTTGGTTAGCAACAGCTATTGGCATAGGTGTTTATAACAAATTTAGCCTAGGTGGGTTGATTATCTCGGTGATAGGAGCGGTCGTGCTTTTATTCTTTATTAATCTAGTAAAAGGAAACCGCAAATGAGATGCCTAAGTTATTGAAGGGAAGAAAATTATTACGTATATTCAGTTACTAGGCAAGAGCTCATTTTAATATACCGAGTCATTAAAATACGAATATATAAAAAGCAGTTTCTAGCGGAGAGTAATAATTACGCTGGGGACTGCTTTTTACTGCACCCCACAAATACCTGCATCCTATCTTTACAGAGTTTTGAATTGCTAACTTACCTACGATTACTGCTGAAGAAAAAACCAAAAAAAGTATAGTTGTACAGCTTGGAGGGTTGATACTATAATGTTATAATCTAACTATAGGAATACGCTGATGTATTCAAAATAAAAAGTTAAATACAAAATTATGTTGGAGTGTGGTTGTAATGCCGCATAATGAGATAGTTTAATTGTTTAATATTCCATCAATAATAAATTTGGAGTTTTACTAAAAGGGAAATGTAAAAAATGTTGTAAGGATGTCGCAGGTTTGGTTGAAATAGTTAACATTATTTACAAAAGAGGTGATCTAAATAAATTTATTTACTATAATTCCAGAAGACTTTTTTAAGCCACTTACAAGTAAATATAAGGCAACCTATATTGATTGTTTAAGCCTTGTATATAACACCTACAAAACTGAGTTATCCTTTGGTGTGGACAAGGAAGTCATACTTTCGGTGCTAGAAAACTATTTTGACAATGAATCAAATACAGATATGGTATTTGATGAGGATGAGGAGATTGCCAAGGATTCTCGTTCAAAAGCAAACGGTATATTGCGTAGGCTAAAGGATAGTGGTTGGATTGAATATGAGTTGGCAAATGATTATAAGGTTAAAGTAAATTTGTTTGATTATGCTGCAACTATGATTGAGTCGTTCAACAAAATAATCAAGAATGATGAAATGGAATATCAGAGCTTAGTATCTCAAATCCATGCTACTCTTTTAAACCAAGAAGCATACATAAAGCCATATGAGTATATTATAAAACGTGTTGCAGAAAATACAGAAGAATTGATGATTGGACTTAAAAAACTCAATACCAACATTAAAAAATATATTGATGCTATAACCAATGAAAAAACTGCGGGCGAAATAGTACAGGATTTCTTTGTTTATCATAAGGATATTGGCTCAAAGGCCTATCATCGTATTAAGACAAGTGACAATATTTCACATTTTAGATCTGCTATTATTGAGAAGCTATATAATATATTAAATAATAAAAACATTTTTGAACGAGCTGTTCATGGATTTATGGAAGTAGAGCAGGTAGAACAACAAGATAAAGCTGAGGATGCATTGAGAGGTCAAATATTAAGCATTATATCTGCTTTCAGGAATTATGACGATATTATTTCTGATATCGACGGCAAAAACGCTAAATATATAGGGAGCGCGGTGGCTCGAGCAAAGTTCTTACTTACCAATTCAAACAATGCTGAGGGTAAGATCTCAAAAATATTAGCATATCTCTCAGAGGAATTTAACAGCGATGAAAGTCTAAACCTCTATGACGAAATCGACGACTCACTTTTTGAAGTGTTTAACATATTTCCACAAGGGTTTATTGATAGTGATTCTTTATATGTTGTTCCTATTTCAAAAAAAATGTCCTTGCCGCAAGAACTTGATACTACGTTAGGGATGTCATCTGAGGATAGAGAATTGCATAAGTTGGCCTTGCAAGAGAAAAACAGAAGTGGATTCTCACGAAAGAACATTAACATCTATGTTGAAGAACTTCTAAAGGACAAAAAAGTTTTATGTGCGTCTACATTACCACTAAGTACTAAACGGGATTTGATTAAAATTATTTTTATAAATCTTTATGGCAAGGATAAGAAATCAATATACAAAACAATCCAATCCAATGAAATTGTATCAGTTAATAATTTTAGGTTTTATGACTTCGAGATTGAGAGGTGTAAATAGTAAATATGGAGATTTTTAAAGAAAGCGTGATTCAAAAGGAAAAGTTTAGAGTTGCAGCTAATAAGCTTTTCAACAGTTGCTTTATTATAAAGAAAAAAGAAGATACCAGGAATGACTATATTTTTATTATTCAGAACAAAGACTTTTTTGTTGAGTACTTTGACTTGTTGGGCTATAAGCTTGAAATTAATGAGATGCAAGGGGTTGTAGCGCTCACTAGTATAAATGGAACAGGGAGAATGCGACTTAAGAAAATCGAAAGCATTTTTCTTTTGATATTAAGATTACTCTACATAGAAAAGCGAAAGGAAATAAGCCTCAATGAGGAAGTAGTAGTTTTAATAGATGAACTACAGCTAAAATATAACATGCTTAAAATCGAAGCCAAGCAAAACCTTGATAAAACAATTCTTAGAGACAATATACGCTTGTTTAAGAGGTACAATATAGTTTCTAATCTCGACAGTGATGTTACATTGTCTGATGCAAGAATTAAAATTTATCCTTCTGTATTGTTTGCTGTACCAAACGATAACTTGACTGTGATGTATGATGCTATTAATGAGAAGCTAAATAAATATATGAATGGAGGCGAGCAAAATGATGATGAAGAAACTTTGCAGGATTAGAATGATTAACTGGCATTATTTTGTTAATGAAACCATAAGTGTAAGCGGTTCGTTCTTGATTAGTGGTGAAAATACATCGGGTAAATCAACAGTTTTAGATGCAATTCAATTGGTGTTGACGACTAATAACAGAAAGTTTAATACAGCTGCAAATGAGAAAAGTAGTCGTGATTTGAAGGGCTATGTAAGATGCAAAACCGGTAATGAAGATAGTGCCTATATCAGGACTGGCAGTGTGATTACATATGTTGCATTAGAGTTTTTTGAGGAAAAAACATCAAAATATTTTACCCTCGGCGTCAAAATAGATTCTCCCGATGAGGAAAGTAAGCTAAACACAAAATGGTTTCGTGAAGAATGCAAGCTAGAGGAGCTAGCGTTCTTAACAGGGGGAAGACCGTCTACGGTAGAGGAATTCCGTAGAAATGACAAAAAGATTCAGCTGATTTCTCAGGTATCAGAGGCTAAAGCAAGATTTGGCCAAAGACTAGGTAATTTGGAAGATAGATTTTTTGATATGATACCTAAGTCCTTGGCCTTTAAACCTATGGACAATGTAAAAGATTTTATAAATAAATTTATCCTTTCTGAAAAAGCAATTGAGGTTGAAACCTTAAAGAATAATATTGCAGCTCTAAAAGAGCTTGAAGACTTAATGGAAAATACTAAAGAAAAAATATCTGAGCTTAAAACTATACTTTCAAAAAATGAAGATATTATCTATAAAGAACGTGAAATAAAGACCAATCAGGTCTTAATTAATAAAGCAGAAATGGAAGCAAAAAAGCAAGAATGTGAGGCACTTGAGAGAAACAATCACAGTTGTGAGCTAAATCTTATTAATGAAAAAAATAACGAGGCTACTTTAAGAGCTAGCCTCGAAAATGAGCGAGAAAGACTTACCAATTTGCAGATTGCACTTGGACAAAATGAAACAACACAGCTTATTAGCGATACAAAGCATAGAATCCAAATGCTTCAGAAGGACAAGCAAAACACTGATATTGCGCTAGAAAAGCTACATACAATGCTAAACAAAGTTGCTGATACCTTGAGCTTGCTAAGTAAATTTGAAGTTTTTATTGTCGCAAAGGAAGAACTCATAAAAGTAAGTAAAGCTGACGTAAACACTGAAGAAAAAATGCAAATCATATTTAAACTCAATAAAGAATTTAGAAAAATATTTGAAGAATATAGCACAGATATTGTTCGAACTAAGGATTTACTTGATAAATATAAAGCTCAAAAGCTAAATCTTGAAAATGAAATAAAGAACCTTAAAAATAAAAAGCTAACTTATCCAGAGAATACTATTAAACTCAAGACTGCTATAGAAAAAGAATTTATGAGGCTTGGAATAAATAATGAAGTAAGAATATTTTCAGATTTATTAGAGATTACAGATACCAAATGGCAAAATGCAATTGAAGGATATTTAAACAGTCAAAGATTTTATATCCTTGTGGAGCCACAGCATTATAGTGTTGCCTTAGAGGTCTATAACAAAATGAAAAGGGAAGTGCATACAGTAGGTCTTGTAAACACAAATAAACTTGATATTAATGCTTTAACAGATACTAATTCTCTTGCCTATATTATTAAGTGTGATAATCGTTATGCAAAAGCATATGCAATATACTTGTTAAATCGTGTAATCCGCTGTGATAATACAGGTAGCCTTAAGGACCACAAAGTTGCGATTACTGCTGATTGTATGCTATATCAAAACTATGCAGTTAGAAAGATTGATGAAAAAGTTTACCATACGCCATTCATCGGTGCTTTTGCATTTGAAATTCAACTTAAAAACAAACAGACTGAGCTTGAGTGTCTAAATGAAACTATTAAAAGTACAAACAACAAGCTAACCGTTTGTACTCAAGTAGTTGATAAGCTAAATACTTGTAAAATTGATGTTTTAGAGGAGAATTTAAATACACCTATTATGTCAAGACGCTGTGAAGAGCTTATAGCCAAAGAGAAGCTAGAACTAAAAAAAGCAGAAGCAGATCCTAGCTATATACAGATTCAAATTCAAATTGATGATTGCACAAGAGTGGTTGTTCAAAAGCAGACAGAGCATTCAACTTCTATTGAATTAATAGGAAAGCTAAAAAATAAATTAGAAGCAAATATAGTTACTATTAGCAATATGCAAAGCCAAAAATCTCAACTAGAAAATAATTTCAATACCTTTTGTGATAAGAATACTGAAGCAGCAATATTGGGTATTAATAAATTTAATGAACAAAGCAAGTCTAAGTCTCCAGCTACAATAGTCTTAAACTTTTCACCTCATATGGAGGGACTAAAAAATAAAAAAAGTGAGTTCTGTGGGGAGTTAATTAAACTGCAAAGCAATTATTGTAGTAAATACGATTGTGATTTAGGCTCAGGCTATGAGCAGATCAATGAATATATTAAGGAAAATCATAAGCTTGTAGCATCTGATATTATAAAATATGAAGAGGATTTGAAAAAAGCAAAGGAAAACTGTCATTTAGAATTTAAAGAATCCTTTTTAGCAAGACTTAAGGAAAATATCGAAAATGCAAGGCTAGAGTTCAGAAATCTTAATTCAGCATTAAAGGATATTTATTATGGTGAAGATAGTTATAAGTTCGAATTAACACATAACAAGAAAAAAGAAAGTATCTACCAGATGATTACATCAAAAAACAATGAGGCTGGTTTTAATTTATGGTCAAATTCCTTTGATGATGAATACAAAGAAGAAATGGAAGATTTATTTGCTAAGTTAACTGCCTATGACGATAAAGGTGAAAAGGTACTAGCTGAATATACTGACTATCGCTGCTATCTTGATTACGATATTATTGTTGAGCAAAAAGATGGTACCATTCAGCGTTTTTCTAAGATCTATGGAGAGAAAAGCGGTGGTGAAACTCAAACGCCATATTATGTTGCGATTGCAGCGTCTTTTGTGCAGCTATATAAGCTTGGAGATACAATTAGAATAATAATGCTAGATGAAGCCTTTGACAAGATGGATGACAATAGAATTACTGCCATGCTGGACTTCTTTAACAGCCAACACTTTCAAATTATATTAGCTACACCACCTGCGAAAATTGAGATAATTGGAGAGAAAGTAGATACTATATTAATGGCAATGAGAAATGGAACGACAAGCATAATAGAGGAATATGACTTATGATAAGCAAATACGAGAGCATAATTATTGGGAAGTTATTAGATAAATACGAGAATAGTAAAAGTTTTACAGGTGATAATAAGGTTAACCAAAAGTTCTATGTAAAAGTTTCCATGCTATTTTCTGAATATACTGAACATTCAAACTTTGATGTCTTTCAAGCTGTAAATGAGGCTGTTGATATCTTAATAAGGAAGCAATTCATAATAGCAAAAGCAAACTCCTCAAAGGTGTACAACGAAATCATTCTGAATATAGATAAATTAGAACAGGTGTATGAGTATATTGGTAGGGTGGATAAGAAAACAATTAATGAATCAGTGCTACTATTGATGGAAAGCTACAAAAATAGGAATGAAATATTATCTAGATATTGTAATACCCAATTTCAAAGGATTATTACTAATAAATCCATACAATTTTTCAATGATGATTTAAAAGAATTCGAAAACCTTATGATAGCAGTTGATGAATTGTTGAAGGTTGAGACTGAAACCTTTGTTAGAGATTTTTCGGTTAGAGTATTTAAGGATTCTAAGGTATTTGATGGGTTAAGCTTAAAAGTAATAAATCTACTATATGAATATGGTGATTACCCAGAAAAAGACCAAGTATTAGGAAGTTTGAATATTATAAAGAATCCTACTTATGTTAATTTTAAAGGTGCTGGTAATATTTCTGTTAAAGGGCAAAACATAGATTTAAAAAATTTCAGTAGTGATATTGCCGTCTCATCTACTATGTTACCCGACATAGACAGAATAAATATTACAGGTAAGGCAGTTATAACTATAGAAAACTTAACAAGCTTTCACACCTTCTACAACCAAGATATGTTCGTAATTTATTTAGGTGGTTATCATAATCGTGTCAGACGAGAATTTATAAAAAAAATACAGCAGCAAAATCCAGATATACTCTTTTACCATTTTGGTGATATTGATGCTGGTGGCTTTTATATATTGGAACATTTAAGGAACCAAACTGGTGTAGATTTTAGGCCGTATAAAATGGATTTAGCTACTTTAAAAGAATATTACCAATACTCTAAAAAACTTACTGATAACGACCGTTATAGATTGTTAAAATTGAACGATGGTCAATTTAAAGAATTAATAAATTATATGCTTGAAAACAACTGCAAGCTAGAACAAGAAGCTGTCAATGTTAAATGTTAGGGAATATTTAGGAGTAGTGGGGTTCGTACCGTCGTCGTAGCCACCCAACATTTGTATCGATGACGTTGGCTTCCGCATTTCAAAGACTTTTTAATGGAATCTGAAACATATTTATACTTGTAGTGGTAAATAGCAAAAAAGTATCCCTTATTTTTTTATAATGATGATTGAGAAAAGGAGATCAATATGCAAAAAATAATTCCTCACTTATGGTATGACAAAGAAGCTAAAGAAGCAGCTTTGTTATATATCAGTATATTTGACCAATCTAAGCTATTAAGTGAGACAGTTATTAGTGAAACCCCTTCAGGAGATACGCGAATTATAAGTTTTGAATTAGCAGGGCACCAATTTGCAGCAATAAGTGCAGGACCTTACTTCAAATTTAACCCTTCGATTTCCTTAATGGTGGCTTGTAACTCTATTGAGGAAGTGAATACCAAATGGAAAGCACTATCAGAAGGCGGGACTGAATTGATGCCACTCGGAGAATACCCATTTAGTAAGTGGTACGGTTGGATTCAAGATCGCTATGGATTGTCTTGGCAGTTGATGTTAGTGGATAGTGGACAAGCAGCACAAAAGATAACACCAAATTTCCTTTTTTCAAATGACTCATGTGGGAAAGCTGAAGAAGCAGTAAGAACCGTTTACAAGCTGGATTTGTTTTAACTCGAAATCCGATGAACCATTCGCAATTGAGCAAGATTACACTGTCACCAGAGGTTGTTGATTGTTTTGTCTTCTGGACAAAGGATCCTCAAAACATGCTTGATAAGCTGGATACCCTTGATACGCTGGGTTATAAGTACTATTTTCAGTTTACTGTAACTCCATATGATAATTCAATTGAAAAAGGCTTGCGTGATAAAGAAGAAATAATAAAAACTTTTTGCGATTTAAGTAATAGGATAGGCAAAGAAAAAGTTTTGTGGCGATATGATCCTATTATAATAAATGACAAATACAATTTGACCTATCATAAAGAACAATTTGAAAGGCTTTGCAATAAGCTTAGTAATTACACAAATCAATGCACTATTAGCTTCGTAGATACATATTCAAAGATAAAGACAAAGCTTATACGTGAAATCAGCCAGGTCGAGATGATAGAGCACTGCAAAGTAATCTCAACAATTGCGAAAACTTATAACCTAGCAGTTAAAGCTTGCGGTGAGCAGTTAAACTTGTCTGAGTATGGTATAGAACAAGCCAATTGCATTGATAAAAGAGTAGTTGAGAAAATTTGTGGCTATAGCCTTGAAATCAAAAAAGACAAGAATCAGCGTGGTACTTGTGGCTGTTATGAAAGTATTGATATTGGAGTTTATAATACCTGTAAAAATCGTTGTATTTACTGCTATGCAAACTATAGCGAGGTGTCAGTGAATAATAACTGCAAGAGGCATAATCCTCAAGGCGAGCTGATGATTGGTGAGATTGATGAAAATGAGAAAGTTACGTTAAGTGCTGTTAAATCATACAAGTGTGAGCAGTTAAAATTGTTTTAGCCATTCTTTAAAAGTCTATCCCAAGTAACTCTAGTTAATATACTTATAATTTGACACATGTTTTTATTTATTTGCAGGTTGTGTTTCTGAGATAGAATATAAGTAGTGCTTGTCTTGGCTTTGATTTGAATTTGATCTAAAAGATGCTAATCTTCCTTTTTGTACAGGTTGTAGCTTGTGTTTCAGAAAAGGACATACTTTTTGGTAATATGTTTGATTTGATGGGGAAAATCATGTCAAAGAAGATGATTGTTACATACAAAAAATGAAAAACATATTATAATTATATATAAATATGTTAATATAATATTTAGCTTAAGTGTTATTCTTTAAAATAAACTTAAGCTGATTTTTTTGTACAAGGAGATTCTTTTGGGTAAAAGATTATTTATAACTGAAAAACCATCTGTAGCTGCAAGTTTTGCCAGTATACTTGGGCTTGAGATTTCTAAGAGTGATAGAGGTAGAGGCTATGCGGAAAATAGTAACATAATTGTTTCGTGGTGCTTTGGACACCTTGTAACTATGGCGTATCCAGACGTTTACGATCCTAAATATAAACAATGGAAGATAGAGCATCTTCCAATTATTCCTGAGGTATACAAATATATTGTTATAGATGATAGAGGGGTAGGAAAGCAGTTTGGTGTAATACAAAATCTGATGTGTAGGGAGGATGTTGAAATCATTTATGCCTGTACCGATAGTGGTCGCGAAGGTGAATATATATTTAGACTTGTATATACACAGAGCGGAAGCAATAAACCTGCTCGGAGGGTATGGATTTCTTCTCAAACTGAGGAAGCTGTTAGAAAAGGCATCGATGAAGCAAAGGATATTAGTGAATACGATTTACTTGCCAAAGCGGCTTACAGCAGAGCAAAAGAAGATTGGCTCTTTGGTATGAACTTTAGCAGAATGTATACCTGTCAATATGGGAGTAAGCTTTCGACTTTTTTAAAAGAGAGTAAGTCCTCAGTGATACCTATTGGTAGGGTTATGACCTGCGTTCTAGGTCTTATTGTTGAGAGGGAATTAGAGATAAGAAATTTTGTGGCGCAAAAGCATTATGGAGTATTGGCAAGCTTTATGTCACAAAATACTAGTATTGAATACAAGGGCAGATGGAAGCCGAAGAAAAATACTAAAAAATTATCAGAAGAGATAGAGGAGCAGGACAAATATATAAGCAAAGAAGAAGCGGAAGTAACTATTGAAAAGCTTAAAGGGCATGAGGCAGTTATCAAGAAAGTTGAGGTAAAGGTAAAGAGCGAACCGCCGCCCTTGCTGTTTAACCTTGCAGAATTACAGTCTGAAGCGAACAAAAAGTTTAAGCTCCCGGTTGATAAAACCCTTGAGATTGCCCAAAGTTTATATGAAAAAAAGATGATATCCTACCCGAGAACGGATAGCAGGGTTATCTCTACAGATGTTTTAGGTGAACTTCCGAAGGTTTTAAATGGCTTATTTAAAAATCAAGCCTTTAAAGATTATGTATTACGTATCAAGGAGCAAGGAAACCTTATAATTACTAAGACAACAAAGCGTTATGTCGATAACAGTAAGGTTACCGATCACTATGCTATTATACCAACCTATGTAACAATGGAATTATCAAAACTTGATGTTGATACTCAAAAAATATACAACCTTATTGTAAAGAGATTTCTAGCTATATTTTACCCTCCAGCGCAGTATAATACTGTAAAGGTAGAAACGGATATAACAGGTGAGATATTCATTTCCAATGCTAAAACTCTGCTAAGCTTAGGTTGGAAGGAAGTTTATGAGGTTTCTTCGCAAAAGGATGAAGATGAAATAACTGATTCGCCTATACACAAACTTGTGAAGAACGAGAAAAGTGATGTGCTTGGATTTGATTTAGAAGAGAAGGAAACAAAGCCACCATCAAGGTATACAGATGGATCATTGATTATCACTATGGAAAAGGCTGGTAAATTTATTGAAAATGAAGAACTTCGAGAACAGATAAAAACTTGCGGAATCGGTACCTCTGCAACACGTTCAGGCATTATTAAGAAGTTGACGGAAATAGGACATATAAGCATACATAGTAAGACTCAAATTGTTACACCAACCTTGAAGGGCGAAGCTATTGTTGAATTGGTTCGTCATTCAGCAAAAGAACTTTTGAATCCTTCCTTATCAGCTAGTTGGGAAAAAGGTCTTGCAATGATTGAAAATGGGGAAACTACAGAGTTGATATTCCAGGAAAAGCTGCATTCGTATATTGTAAAGTCTATTGAAAAAGTGAAAAAGACTAGGAATAATAATATACTAAGAGACTAGGGTAATTGACACTGTAAAATTCTTATGTTATGCTTAATAAAATTATAAATGATATACTCTCTAGAGGGAGTAACTGCCCAAGCTTTTGGGATTCAACGTCGTCAATTCGGTTATTTAACCCGGCTTTGAAAACATTAATTTGTTATGTGAGACTCTAATTGCCACTATATGGCAATTAGAGTCTATTTATTTGTGTAATAATATAGTAAATTGTGATTTTTAAAATTGGAGGGAAATATGCTGGATTATTATAAGCTTACAAAAGAGGATGTACTAAAAACATTAGGAGTAAATGTAAAAGGGCTTAATGATAATGAAGTTTTTGCTATGAGAAAGGAATATGGAACAAATGCTTTAGAAGAAGTTAAGGAAGTTTCTACACTTGTAGTGTTCATTTCACAATTCAAAGATTTTCTTGTATGGATACTTTTAGTAGCAGCAACTTTATCAGCAGTACTTGGTAAGTTGGAAAGTACCTTGGTAATAGGTGCAGTAATTATTTTAAATGCAATTCTAGGAACAGTTCAGCATATAAAAGCAGAGCAATCGTTAAAGAGCCTAAAAGCTATGTCATCACCTACAGCGAAAGTGTTAAGAAATGGAGAAAAAGTAGAAATTCCATCTGAAGAAGTTGTAGTTGGAGAAGTTTTGTTTTTAGAAGCGGGGGATTTTGTAGCCGCTGATGGTCGTATAGTTGAAAGCTATAGCTTGAAAGTAAATGAGAGTGCATTAACTGGTGAATCAGAAAGTGCGGAAAAAAATAATGAAGTGCTTGATCTGCCAAATCTCTCACCAGGAGATCAAAAAAATATGGTTTTTTCTGGTAGCCATGTAACATATGGGCGAGGTATTGTTGTTATTACCTCAGTAGGGATGAATACACAAATTGGTAAGATTGCTATGCTATTAGAACAGGCAAAAGAAAAGAAAACGCCACTTCAGCTTAGTTTAGATGCCTTTGGTAAGAAACTTGCAGTGATTATATTAATCATATCTGCAGTCATTTTTGGAGTGAATGTTTATAGAGGAAGCGAAGTTGTAGAATCTTTGATGTTTGCAATATCTTTAGCAGTTGCCGCAATTCCTGAGGCACTTAGTTCGATAGTTACCATTGTTTTAGCACTAGGCACACGTAAAATGGCTGTTGAAAATGCAATTATTCGTAAGCTCCATGCAGTTGAGTGTTTAGGCAGTATTTCTGTTATATGTTCTGATAAAACTGGTACTTTAACACAAAACAAAATGACTGTTCAAAAAATATATTTAAGTGATCATCTAGTTCTAGCATCAGAATTAGACTTAAACCAATCTCAAGATTTTAGATTACTGATGATGTCAATGCTCTGTAATGACGCAATTACAACAGATAGTCATGTAATTGGTGATCCAACTGAAATTGCTTTAGTTAACCTAGGTGAGCTTTATGGATGGGATGAGCTAAAGGTCAGAGAAAACTATAGGAGATTAGCAGAACTCCCCTTTGATTCAGAGAGAAAGTTAATGAGTACTTTAAATGAAATGAATGGTCGCACAGTAATGGTTACAAAGGGTGCACTTGATGTAATAAATAAGAAATCTAGCCACATCGAAGATGCATCAGGGGTAAGAGAATTTACAAAAGAGGATAAACAAAAGCTTGATAAAATAAATATGGAATTATCGAATCAGGGTCTTAGAGTGCTTGCATTTGCATGGAAAAATCATGATAATGTAAGTCTTGAGTTAAGTGATGAGGCAGACTTGATTTTTATGGGTTTAATTGCCATGATGGATCCGCCTAGAGAAGAGTCAGCAGGGGCAGTTAAGAGCTGCCATCTAGCGGGAATAAAAACAGTTATGATTACCGGAGATCACATAATTACTGCATCAGCGATAGCAAAAGAAATTGGAATATTGACTGATGCCGCTGAGGCAATTGAAGGTTCGGAATTAGAGGGAATGAGTGACGAAGCTCTAAGAGAACTTGTTCCTAAAATATGTGTTTATGCTAGAGTATCTCCAACTCATAAAATTAGAATTGTAAATGCCTGGCAAGAACTAGGACATGTGGTTGCTATGACAGGAGATGGTGTGAACGATGCACCTGCATTAAAACAGGCAGACGTTGGTATTGCAATGGGTATAACAGGGACAGAGGTATCCAAGGATGCAGCCTCAATGGTACTTACAGACGATAATTTTTCGACTATAGTTAAGGCTATAGGTAATGGACGTAGTATTTATGGCAATATTAAAAATGCAGTAAAATTTCTATTATCAGGAAATACAGCTGGTATTTTAACTGTGATATATGCTTCACTAGCTGCATTGCCTGCACCATATGCACCAGTTCATCTACTGTTCATTAACCTACTAACTGATAGTCTTCCAGCAATAGCAATTGGAATGGAAGCCCCTAGAGGTAATGTGCTGAGAGAAAAACCAAGAGATATTACTCAACCAATTTTAGACAAAGCATTTGGTATTGAAATCTTATTAGAAGGTCTTGTTATTGCAATAGTAACAATGGTTGCTTTTCACATTGGATTAGCTTATTCAGAGCAAGTTGCAATAACAATGGCGTTTGCCACACTTTGTTTATCACGATTAGTACATGGATTTAATTGTAGAATGAATGAGCCCCTTACTATTAAAACGTTGTTTTCAAATCGCTATAGTTGGATAGCGTTCGGATTAGGAGTTTTACTTTTAGTATTGGTACTCAGATGGTCGCCAATCATGTCTGTATTTGAAGTTGAAATATTAACAGTTTCTCAGTTGATGTTCATATTTGGATTATCTATTGTGCCAATTATTGTAGTCCAGATATCGAAATGGATATTGAAGCTTTTAAAAACAAGGTGATTTTTAAATTGGAGGGATCTATGGAATCACAATATATAAAGAGGAAAAATTTCATCGTAAATGCTGTTTACATTATACTAATCATTATTATAGTATACGTTACTTTAAAGTATGCTTTAACTTTAGTAAGTCCTTTCCTGTTCGCTATCGGGATTGCTTATATACTAAAAAAGCCAGCTAAATATATTTCGTCAGTACTTAAGCTTCCGAATAAACTGGTATCCATAGTTCTGGTGCTTGTCTTTTACAGTACAATAGGTGTTCTGATAGCATTGCTTGGAGTTAAGTTGATTTCCATATTTACTACCGTTATTTCGATACTTCCTGTCGTTTATGAAAACCAATTAGTACCATTTTTGACTACTACTTTTGATGGAATTGAACAGGCTATATTTCGGTTGGACCCTGCTTTGGTAGTGATGCTAAATGCAGGATTTGATCAGTTTGTAAATTCACTGGGTGATAATATAACTAAGATTTCTATAACATTAGTTGGTGCAATATCAAACATTGCATCATCTCTGCCGGCTTTTTTGATTAAAATTTTATTGATGTTTATTTCAACTTTCTTTTTCGCCAGTGATTACGACATATTGTCAAAATTCATTATGAAACAATTCCCTCAAAGAGCAAGTGAAATCATACTACGCATTAAACAGTATATTATTGAAACGCTTTTTGTAGTCATTCGCTCATATGTTCTTATAATGACTATTACGTTTGTGGAGTTGTCAATTGGACTTTCTGTTATTGGTATTCCAAATGCAATAATAATTGCACTATTGATTTCATTAGTTGATATTTTGCCGGTGTTAGGAACCGGAGGTATTATGATTCCATGGACAATAATTACTTTATTACAAGGAAATTTTCCAGTCGCAATAGGATTATTAGTCGTGTATATTATTATTACGGTAATTAGGAATATTCTTGAGCCTAAAATTGTGGGAGGCCAGTTAGGATTACATCCTGTAGTGGTTTTGATGAGTATGTTTATTGGTGTAAATATATTTGGTGTCATTGGTCTGTTTGGATTTCCAATAGCACTGTCATTGCTAAGTCATTTGAATGCCACTGGGACTATTAAACTATTCAAGTAAGACTTTTTCTAGAGTATATCCTCACTGTAAATGTTTTTAATTGATCGAAACAATATGTGGTAAAATTACATTAAATATAATTGTTAATATACAAATAAACTGTAAATGAGGTTAAAATGGAAGAAATCAAGAAAATTAACTATCATAGTAGCTTAAACAAGGTGTTAGAATTTATTGATCATAATCTTTCAGCGGAACTAAGTTTAGCCTTATTATCAAAAATCGCTGGATATTCTGAGTTTCACTTTCACCGGATATTCCATTCCATGATGGGTAAAAGTGTTCTGGAATATGTATTGGAAAGAAGGTATATCTCTGCTGCAAGTAGAGTCCTATACGACAAGTCATCAACTTTGACACAAATCGCACTAGAATATGGGTTCACTTCATCAAGCAATTTTTCTAGAGGTTTCAAACAGTATTTTAAGTGTAGCCCTTCTGAATTTAAAAGAAATAAAGACAGAGCTAGACCAGTGGAGTTTGCAAATACAGTTTTCAGAGAATATCATGAGAATACTAATTATGGTGAATTATTTTTAATAAAATTCATTTCAGATATTCATGGAGCTGGAATAGCAGTCACAGGATTATCTGAAAATTGGGATAATCCTGAAATTGAGCAGGCTTTTCAAAGGCTTTTTGAATGGATTAGAAAAAACGATTTAATGAAAGCTGATTTAAGTATAATGGGTTTAACTTTAGATTCGCCAGAGGTACAAAAACTGTCCAACTGTCGATATTACCCATGTGTGCAAATAGAGCAAAATGTAAAAGGTGAAGGAGACATTATTGTAAGAACATTTAATACTGAAGGAAGGTTTGTTTGCTTCACAATCAGAAGAGAACAAGAAAATTTTGCAGACAAATTCTTTACTATAGCAGATTATCTATATGGTTATTTTATGCCGCTAAAAGGGTTATATCCTGATAATAGGCCTTTTGTAGAGTATTATAAACAGAATGCTGGCAATTTAGAAATTACTTTTTGTGTTCCAATAAAATAGCAAGAATTGAAAAGAAATCGGCCTTTTTTCGTTATAGAATTAAACAAAAGGGGGCCGATTTTATGTTTTCAAAAATGCTGAATAATATCCAGAATGTTAAAAGCGGAAGTATAAAGGTTATACAAATAATTCAGGAGAGACTAGCTATTCTAGAAGAACAAAACCCAAAAGTTAATGCCATTGTGGAGTATTATCCGCAATTACTTTTGGAACAGGCTAAAGAGTTGGACGGAAAAATAGAGAATGGATTTCAGGGAAAACTATGCGGTGTAATCGTCACAGTTAAAGATAATCTAGAAGTCGAGGGCTTTAAAGCTACGGCAGGTATGCTTCGATTTAAAGAAAATGTTTCTAAAGGAGATTGCACTATAGTCAGAATGCTTCGCAAGGAAGGTGCACTAATAATTGGAAAGACAAATTTGCCCGCTGGTGCAATGGATGTTCAAACCGATAACAAAGTCTATGGAAGAACAAATCATCCGAGTTTTATGAATAGAACCTGTGGTGGTAGTAGCGGTGGCGGTGCGTGTTCAGTTGCAATAGGTATTAGTGACATTGATATTGGTAATGACTTCATGGGGTCTATACGTATTCCTGCTCATTTTTGTGGAATTTATGGGTTAGTCGCAACAGATGACACAATACCACTAGAAAAAATTATTGGTGGAAAACCGTATGGAAGTACAATGTCAAAAATATTAAGATCTGGATTGCAAGCCTCTTCTTTGTTTGATTTGGAGTATGTTTTTCAAATAATATCAAAAGCTGAAAAGGTACTTGTTCCAAAAGTGTTACAGTCAAAATTAATGATTGCTTATACTACAAGTGCAGGAGGGCTTATACTTTCAGAGGAGTATGCTCAGGCTTATCACAAGTACAGAGAAAAACTATCTCATGAGCACAATTTAGTAGAAATCAAGGATAAGGATTTTGATTTTGAGAAAGCTCGGGAATGCTTTCTTAAGCTACTTTATGCAAATATTGCAATTACACTACCACCAGTACTTAGATTTTTAGCGAGAACTATTGGTGGTAAGCAGTTTATGGTTACAAACTTGAAGCATTACTTAGAAACAGAGGATATTCGCGAAAAATGTATAGAAGAGCTAGAAAAATTGCTGTGTTATTTTGATGTTTTGCTATCTCCTGTATGTTCTTTGGCAGCCTTTGAACATCAAACACCAATTAAAATGCAAGGCGAACAGGCAGTTTACAGCGACTTAAAAATTAATGACGAAATGGTACCCTATGCAGCTGCAACCATGGGGTTCACAACTCCATTTTCCTTAACAAGTAGCCCGGTAATTACTATTCCTATTGGTAAAAATAGTATTGGATTGCCTATGGGGTTACAGGTTGTAGGTAAAAGAAACCGAGAATATGACTTGCTGCAAAGTGCCAAGGAGTTATGCAAGTATAAAGCATAAGCTTGTAAAAACTGATAGATACTAAGAATGTTCACATTGTAGAGCAAGGTTTACAATCTTGTCGAGTTATTGTTTTATTTATGGTCAAACTTTTCATTTTAATATGTAATGCAGTGACTTGTAAAAACTATCGTCCATATATATAGACGATAGTTTTTACGAAGTCTTTTTCTACAATTTTATTTTAATGGCTTTGTAAACATTTGGGTCCAGTAGCAAACACCACTGCTAGTTTTAGCAAGGCCACAACCAATATTGGTATAAGATGGACTTAAAATATTAGCTTTGTGTCCTGGGGAATTCATCCAACCATTCATAACCTCCTTAGGAGTTCTCTGGCCATAGGCTATGTTTTCACCGGCTGATGAGAACCTAATCCCAAAGGTTTCCATCATTTTAAAAGGTGATCCATAAGTCGGAGAGGTATGGGAGAAGTATTTTTTATTTATCATGTCCTGAGATTTGTACCTTGCTACCCTTGCAATTTCCCAATTTGATTTTAATGTCTGAAGACCTCTTTTGGATCTCTCAACATTTACTAACTTGACTACTTCATCCTCGAAAGCCTTGACACTGCTTGGACCTGGTATTGTAAGCTTTTGCCCAGGGTAAATCAAACTAGGGTTCTTAACTTGGGGATTTTTAGATAAAATCTCACTTATCCCTGTTTCATACTTGACGGAGATTTTCCACATGCTATCTCCGGGTTTTACAGTATAGATGGTTTGGGCACCAACCTCTACTATAAATAAACTAATGATTAATGACACTAAAAGTAATTTTCTTTTCAAATTTATATCACCTCGACTCATATTATTCGAGTGAACAAAGGATATTATGTCAAGCAAATTTTATTAATTTATGAAATTATAAACTTTAATCAATATAAATTACTATAATTGTTGACTGTGGTCTGTCATTGATTTTTCAAAGTTCCTCTAGTTGCCCAGGAATCATATTCGTCAAAATTCATATACATATTTTCCCCGGTAATATCGAATTCCTTCTCAAAGAATTCAAAAATCTGTTTAGTTAGTTCCATCTTATATTCGAACTCTGATTGTTTAAACAGTTTTATGTTCAGATAAGCTAATTTCTCCTTTCTCTGACCGGACATGTACATTGTATAACCGTCATTAATACCTATCATTGTTACATCTTCAGTTTTTCCTGGAATAATGGAAATTAGTTCACCTAACTTTGTTTTCAAAATATCTTTTTCATCATCGCTTAGCTTTTTAGTAATATTTACATCAATATATGGCATAATTGATTCTCCTTTTTTGTAATAATAATTGAATTTTTATAGTGTATCTCTAAATGATATTATAGTATTATCGGTTATCGTTCCATTATTCGCGTATACTGGTATTGAAAAACAGAGTGTGGTAGAAAGACTTCGAGAGGTGGAGTGATAATTTTAATATAGTTTTATCATTGTACTAAAAATGATATAATAAAGCCAGTAAAAAATAAGTGGTATCGAGAAATCAAAGATGTTCGCAAATATGGATCTATTTATTATAGTAAAAAAAGTATGATATTAGTTTTTACAGGAGGTTTTATGGTAAAAGCTTTGCAGTTCAAGAATATAACAAAAAGGTTGAAAGTATTTACATATATTTGTGCCACAGTATTACTAATGGCCAATAACGATTTTGAAAAATTGACCTTTCTGTTACCTCTTATTATAGTTCTGTTTTTTATTAGTTATGCTAGGGATTATTATCTGGTTGCATACAAAAAGCCTATTCAATATGTAATAGCAAGTATTATTTTGGAAATGCTGTTTATTATATGTATTGGTTTTTTTGATACAAGCAATATCAACATTATTTTGTTTTTTGTTTGCGTATCATCAACTATTATCACCTATCCGTTTGTAAATTCAATTCCTATAGTAGTAGTTTATATGGCATCGTGCATTTTCATTAATGTGGAGAGAAATGGCTATGAAGACCTCATGAAATCAATAGTACCCATAATTTTTTCTTATGGTGTATCTACGGCCTTCGTCATTGGAATGAGCTATCTTGTCAAGCTTCAAGTGCGAGAAAAGGAAAAATTGTCGCATATTAATTCTGAGTTAGAACAAGCATATAAAAAACTTATTGAAAACTCTTCTGTGGCCCAGAAATTGTCGGTAGAGCAGGAAAGAACTAGAATGGCGAGGGAGATACATGATACCCTTGCTCATACTTTAACTAACTTAATTGTTCAATTGGAAGCCTGTAAGAAGCTAGCTTCAATGGATCCTATCAGACTGCCAGTTGAGCTTGAAAAAGCACAGCAATTGTCAAGAAGTGGCTTCAATGATATTAAACGCTCGATAAAGGCACTAAGGCCTCAAGCTATGGAAGACAAATCTTTTTTTGCTTCTATTCTTTCAATTATTAACGATACAATGGAAACTACCAAAGTACATATAACTTTTAACAATTTTCTTCCTCATGATATTGAGCTTACGTCTAATATTCAAATTGCAATATTTAGGGTTATACAGGAAAGCATTACAAATTCTATAAGACATGGACATGCAGATAAAATTGTAATCGATATAAATCAAAAAAATGAAATTCTCGAATTATGCATTGAGGATAATGGTATAGGATGTACCAATATTAAGAAGGGATATGGGATTCAAGGAATTAGGGAAAGGCTTGAGAGCTTAAAGGGAAGTGCCAAGTTTTCAAGTTCAAACGGTAAAGGTTTTAAAACAAAGTTAATAATCCCCTATGAGGTGGTATAGAACATGAAAATTAAAATTATGATAACAGATGATCAGCGCTTGATGAGAGAAGGTCTAAAGACAATTCTAGATCTCGAACAGGATCTGACTGTAGTCCAGCTGGCTGAAAACGGAAGAGATGCTTTAAATAAGATAGCTGATACCCTTCCTGATGTAGTATTGATGGATATACGTATGCCTGTTATGGACGGTGTTGAATGTACCAAAATTATTAAACAGCAGTATCCGCACATCAAGGTAATAATTCTAACTACCTTTGATGATGATGAGTTTATTATTGAAGCATTAAAAAATGGCGCAGTCGGCTATATTCTTAAGGACCTTTCGTCAGAAAAGCTTGTCGGAGCCATTCGAGATGCATATGACGGGAATTCCATTATGCAGCCTGAAATTGCAGCAAAAGTTATTTCTCATATTACTGGAATTATAAAGGAACCAATACATAGTAATGCTACTTCGGAAATAAAGCCCAGGTCAGAGCTTACCGATCGAGAAAATGATGTACTTCAGCTGGTTGGAAAGGGAATGTCCAATATTGAAATAGCTAAAAAACTTTTCATCTCTGAAGGAACAGTTAAAAACTACATTAGCAATCTTTATAGTAAATTGGAAGTAAACGACCGAAGTAAATTGACGTTATATGCCATTGAAAGTAAATAACCAAAGCAAACTAAGGTTATATATAATGAATGTTACTCTGTAAACCTTTAATCTATATCTGAACTAAGCTAGTTAATGATAATATAATAGATGGATGTGACCCAAGTCATATATGACTATGACTAAACTTGTTACTCTAGAGAGATGTGTGAAAACCTCCTGAAGCTTATAATTTGTATATAAACATTCAAATTATTTTTAGGGGGTTTTATTATGTTAACAGTGTTAGAGATACTTACTATACTAGCAAATATTCCAGTACTTATTTGGGCCTTGTTGCCTGCCAAACGCGTTCCACGTTTCCTCGATTTTATGCCTTTAGCTTCAGTTTTTTTTCTAATACTTCATCTATTTATTGACAACGAACCTGTAAGGCTTCGTATCATACCAATTTATATTTTCACAATTATCATGTTTTTGATTACAATTGTACGTATATTTAAGCATAATCCCAATCAACCAAAACATAGAATATTAGCCGCAGTAGGTCGGATATTTGGTTTGCTGTTATTAGCAATATGTATTCTGATTCCAACAGTGGTGCTACCATTTCACTCTCTTCCTGAACCAACTGGTACTTATAATGTAGGTACTGTAGTCTCTGATTTTACCGATAAAAACCGTATTGAGACCTTTTCGACAGAACAGGGTCAATTACGTGAGCTCGCGGTTCAATTTTGGTATCCGACAGATAAAAAAGATTCTGAACTCCATAAAGATATCAAAGATGCAACGATTTCACCATCACAGCAGAATTATCCTGTACTGATATTTTCACATGGTGCCTTCGGTATGCGTATGAGCAATGCTTCAACCTTTAGGGAATTAGCTAGTCACGGCTACATTGTTGCCAGTATTGATCATACATATCATTCTTTTTATACTTCTTTTGCAAATGGAAAGAGTATTCCTGTAAGCATCGATTTCTTAAATGAAGCTATGCAGGTTCAGAATAATACTCTAACAGAACAGAAAACCTTTGAACTAACTCAGGACTGGATAAAACTGAGAACAGCTGATATAAACTTTGTTATTGACAGTTTGGAAGCAGGAGAGCTTGGAGAGTCGGCAGCCTTGCTGAATGGACATATGGATTTGACTAAGATTGGATTATTCGGACATTCTCTAGGTGGTGCGGCGGCTGCACAGGTTTGCAGGGAACGAGATAATGTTGGTGCTGCAATTGTTATAGATGGAACGATGATAGGCGATGTCACAGGGCTTAATAGTGACAATACAGATATAGTCACAAAGGAAAGCTTTACTAAACCATTAATGCTGATGTACGGTTCTCTATTTTTTGAACCAGAAGCAAAAGCAACAGCTTATCTGCCAAATATAAGTGCCTTCAATAATTCAACAGCTGCAGTATATTCCTTGTGTATAAAAGATTCAGGACATTTAAACTTTACTGATTTGACGAGAATATCGCCTTTCATTTCAGGAGTGCTTGGGGTTGGCACTATCGATTCTTATCAATGTCTCAAAATAGTAAACAATTACACCCTAGGCTTCTTTGATGAACATATTAAAGGCAAGTCTTCAGCAATGCTAGATGGCACGGTTAGCTATAACGAGGTTGAATTTGAAAAACGAGTACCAGCAGTGAAATAAAAGGAATATAAACTTCATGTCTATATAAAGCTGAAATATTAGAATATAAGAAATATTAGAATGATGAAAAAATCGCTATGGTAATAAGTTGATTCTTTGGAGATATTCAATAGATGATTATGAAAAATGTATATCACAAAATGTTGCTTCACAGCCTAGGTTAAAGCAATTAAATAATATAGCAGCTATTGATTAAAACTAGTAGCTAATCAAATTTCTGAAACTGGATTGTGTTGATAACAGGAGCAGTTAATTGATGATTTGAGTTGTGATGTAAGAAAAGCTTTAAACAGTTCTAAGATTCAGAAAGAGTAAAAATTCCCCTGAATCTTAGAACTCTGCTTTATTCTACTATCAAGGTATAAGCAGTAATCTTTCTAATTCGCCACGATACCAACATGGAGACAATATAAGAGAGTAGACAGATACCCAGGCACATCAAGCCAATCCAGAAGTATGGGACCATAAAGGCAACCTTCATAACACCAATTCCTTTAAATAACACTGCAATCATTGGATTTATATAGATACTACCAACGAAACTTCCAAGGATTGCGCCAAAGAAAACAACTGGTAGAAAACTCATTGATGTCTGTATCATAAGTTGTAAGGTAGTATAGCCTACAGCTTTTTGAATGCCAAGTTCCCTCCGTCGACGGAGAATAAGTGCCTTAATTATAAGATAGAGAATCATTACCACAATAAGAGCTGTCACAATCAAGATGATTGATGTAACTATGGTCATAATGGAAGAATAGACACCAAGCTGACTTTTGGCCATTTCATCAAAATTAATAGCACCTGCAATCTCATTTCCAAATTTTTCAGTCATCTCATCAATGAAAATTTTAGTATTTTTTTCACTATCTAAATAAATATTAATAGAATTATATTTGTAATCGGGTTTCATACGTAGGATACCTTTATAGGTCATGGATATATCCATACCCATATTATCTGCACATTGGTTAAGTCCTGTAATAAGATATTCTTCTATGCCGTTTCCCATTTTTACAGAAATAATATCTCCAACAGTTTTTTTAAATCGCTTTGCCATCGAACCGTTAATTGCTACTTCATTGTCATATTTGGGATAACGCCCCTCATAAACCTGATTATTCTCTAATAAAGAGAAATTATCTGTTATATATACTTGAATTGCTTCATCATTTATTGTGACTCTTCCATAATTATAATTTATTGCTTTTCGTACGCCATCTAGCTTTTGAATGTCGTTAAGTAATACACTTGTATCCGCTCCAGGCATAACAGAGATATTGACTGAACACATCTCGGTACCAATCATATCCATAAAAGCTTTATTATCCACTACCATATTGTAATACATTGTAAGACTAAAGACACAAGCAAAACTGATTGCTGCAATAATTAGTGAAATCATCAGGTTCTGTCGTAGGTTTGATACCATACTCTTCATGGCCAGAACAAAATTCAAGCTACCCATGGTATTCTCGAGAGGGCAATGATTTTTCTTAAAACTGTGAGTCATTATTCCGAATCGTAGGGCTATAATCGGATGTAGTTTTCTGATACGTCTTGCCGAAATAGTCGTCACAATGAATACCAATAAGAGAATTATCAAAAAACTTAATATACTGGAGGTTTGGTCAATACCCTGTTTCCAAACAATTCCTGTTTGAGCACTAAACATATTTGATAGCTGCCCAACCGCTGCATAAGATACAGTTATCCCCAATATACTACCAAAGCTTGAAATTAGTGCAAATTGCAGCATTATTGAAGCTATAACCTGTTTACTTGTATAGCCTAGTGCCTTTAATGTACCAATATCAGCGATACCATCCTCAATGCTTGAACTTACTCTAAACTTGATTACTAAAAGGCTAACAAGTACTATTATAAGAGAAAAGGAAATAATCAATACTGCTCCAATGTTAGCAGTTGATGTTCTAGCATCTTTAGCCTTCGAGAGAGAACAGAGCCAGACAGTCGAAACAATACCTGTTTGTCCAACGGTTAGTTTATTTTTTTGAAAATTAGTAATCATTTCTTGTGCGTCTTTACTATCTTCAAGTCTTGATTGGAGCAAAATTCCGTTTGTATTTTCATCACTCAGTTTCTTTTGAAAGCTTTTGTAGGATTCCTCTGGTAAATGAAAGCCAATGCCTCCAAGATTAGTGCTACCTAATAGTATATCTTCGGTAAAACCTGAAATTTTGAAATCATAGTCCTTATCTCTATAGTTTACTACAAAAGCATCTCCTAGCTCATATCCACCTCCAGTATGTAAAAGATTGGGAACATAAATATCTCTATCACCAGTATCCCTATGCTTTCCTACAAAGGTTAAGGGCGACATATTACGTTTTGTACTGGCATTTAAAAAGAAGGATGGATTGGAGAATTTCCCTGTTCCATACTTAAAATTTGCTGACATTAGGAAGATGATATCTTCTTTTTCTGTCTCCGTTACTCCAGGATAGGTTTTATAATAATCCTCATATTGGTCTTGATAAGTTTGTTTTAACATAGTAACTGCAACATGTGCGCTATGAAGGTCCTCAACTTTATTATCGAAGGATTTATTGAAGTTTAGAGAGGTAAGAAGGCCAAGGTTTAAAAGTATTGCTGCCACAAAAATGATAAGAACAAGGGAAACAGCGGCACCCTTACTTTTTCTAATATAGGATAGTGAAAGCATCCAAATTTTATTCATTTCTACCACCCCATTTCAACTAGAAAGGTAGCTAGCTTGTCGTGTCTTACTTTATCTCCGCTAACGTATTTACCAAGTAGACATTCTCCACAGATTACCCCATCCTTAAGGTAGAGAATTCGGCTTCCACGTCTAGCTGATTTAATATCATGGGTTACCATCATAATACTCTGACCTTTGTCATTTACTTGTGTTAATAGATCTAAGACATCTTTACTGGATGCCGAATTGAGTGCACCAGTGGGTTCATCTGCAAATACTACCTTTGGATCATTGATTAGAGCTCTTACAATTCCAGCTCTTTGTGCCTCACCACCAGAAAGCTGGGAAGGGAATTTGCCCCAGTCGGCTTCCGTTAAACCTACCTGTAAAAGTAACTCTTTTGCTTTTTTTACAACGAGGCGTTTATTTTTGTTTACTAAAAGGCCACTTGCTAAACAGTTATCAAGTACGCTCATGGTATTTAAAAGGTAAATCTGTTGAAATACAAAGCCGCAGTTTTTCCTTCTGAATATAGCTAGCTTATCGTTAGAGTATTTACTTATTTCCTGATCCTCAAAATAAATTTCGCCTAAGGTTGGTTTATCCATTCCAGACAGGGAATAGAGGAGAGTAGATTTTCCTGAGCCAGATGCTCCCATTATTACAGTAAAGTCACCCTCGTTTATATCAAGGTTCAGATTCTTTAATACATGCTGCTGTAACCCTCCATTTGAAAATGTTTTGCTTAGCATTTTGGATTTTAATATAATATTATTCATTATTCCATTCCTTTCACAAATTGTGTAATAAAAAGACTATGACACTGTCCATAGTCTTATTTTACAATATGAATTCTTACAAGGTCTTTAACTGATTCTTAACCAATCCTTAAATATTCTCACCTGCTAGCTTTAGCTCAAGTTTTGCTATAAAGCCGTCTTGTTCATTCAAACCTTCAATCTGACCGCACATTTTCTGTACAAATAGTCTAGAGATATATAGACCAAGTCCTGCACCATCTTTTCCTTCGGAATTTTTCCCTCTATAGAATTTCTCCCACACAAGTGGAAGCTCATTATCTTGAATTCCTTTTCCAAAGTCCTTTATGAAAATTTGAAGATGGGAAATGTCTAGGTGAAAAGAGATATTTATGTCTGTCCCCGCATACTTATAAGAATTTCCTATCAAGTTATCAAAAATCTGTGTAAGACGAAGCTTATCACATAGAATCAGACATTGTGGTAGTCTAGTAACTATGTGAATTTTGTTATAATAATTAACGTTTTCTATAATTTCTAGTAAAATATCACTACTAAATTCCTCGTTATTTACCTTTAGCTCACCTAGTTCTTCTAGTGTAGACTGAAACATATCACTGATTAGACTATCAATCTGTTCGGCCTTTTTATGAATAGTGGTAATATGCCTGTCATCAGATTTTAGAGCCATAGTTTCACAGATTGCTTTTATAGAAGCAACAGGGTTTTTAATATCATGACTTAAGGAGGCAACCAACTCTTTTTTACTCTTGTTGGCAAGATATTCACTGTGCTTCGCAGCTTGTAGAGCATCTCTCATAAGATCAAAACTCTCAGAAAAAGCACCGAAAGCATTTTCCTTATCCATCGTAATAGGCGTTTCAAAATTGCCTGCCACTATACTTGAGGCAAAGTGTTTCAGTTTGTGAAAAGGCTGGAAAACTTTCTTTTCCAGATAAAAGAAGTAACCAAACATCATAACTACTATAAATATAAAGAGAAAAAGTACTATCCGGCCCAATTGTTTTCTTTGCTGTCTTATAGCGTTAGTCAAATCATTCTTAACAATTAGCTTTCCAACCATTTCAGTATCCAATTTAATATCAACAAGGATATCACGATTTGCTATAGCGTTATTTATTCGCTGGCTATAGGGAGTGGATTGTTCCTTCGTTGTACTAAATACAACATTTCCTTTTAGGTCAATCACAGTAAAATCATAACTACTATCAGGATAGGTATCGTCTACAAAAATAGTATCAGTTGTAAAACTTTTGTCAGTTATGCTTTTATCAGAAATGCTTTTATCGGTAATACTTTTGTCAGTTATGCTTTTATAGATATAGCTTTGATCTAATAGGTTATTCCAGTTTTGCTCGGTTTGTTTTATAAGCTCATTGACAGTCACAGTATCAATAGGAGAGATGTCATATTTTTTGAACATAGAGAAACAGATAATTAATCCAATCAGTAGTACTAACATACATGTCACCAGAAACGGCTTCTTTTTCATAATTCCATTATGTACCCTGTGCCCCAGATGGTTTTTATGATCACTGGTGCATTGGGATCCTCCTCAATTTTCTCACGCAATCTACGAATATGTACGTTTAGAGTTCCATCACTAAAAAAGCTGTCACCCCATACATTTTGAAATAACTGATCCTTCGTAATTACTTTATCAATATTTTGATACATATAATAAAACAGTTTATATTCCATAGTCTTTAGCTTCAGATCGGTTCCGTTTAGATAAACCCTCATAGCTGGAGCATCAATCCGAAAACGTCCATCAGTTTGAATTTTACCCTCTTTATTGTTCATATATCGTTTAATAACGGCCTTTACCTTTGCCAATAAAACGCTTAAGGTATAAGGTTTTTTTATATAATCGTCGCCACCGATGTTCAAACCTTTTAAAATATCGTCATCACTTTGTCTTGCGCTGATAAATAGGATAGGACTATTGTAGTGCTCGCGAAGTGTTTCACATAGGTTAAATCCACTTTCTTTTTCTAGGTTAATATCCAGTAAAAATACATCTACGCTATTTTCTATTAGAAAGTTCATGCAGTCTGCTCCATTAGCAACATAATGTGTTTTAACTTGAAAAGCATTAAAGTACTCTGCTGTAGCTTCCGCAAGAGCCTCTTCATCATCAATAATTAGACAGTTGTAGTGCATCAAATTCACCTCTTTGATTATATAAAATGTATCTAACTCAAATTAATTATATATTAATATCTGGAAAATGAAAGTATAAATATTCCAATACATTTGCCTGAGATTGATATTCCGATACTAATTATTTATCGAGCAATAGAGATTATTTTGGCTAAAACAGAGCGTGTACTTTTTATGTTCAAAGTAATATCTTTTGAGAATTGTATTTAGGTAAGTATATTAAATCAGATAATGACATTAGTGCTCGTGAAATCCGACTTTCTGCGTGGCTGAACGAAACGGATTTTAGAATAAATATAAAAAACTGATTGGAAAAATAATTGTTTTAGGTGATTCAGTTTTAACTATATGTAAAAGGGTATTAATATTAAATAATCTGGCTATCTTTTGGGCTTTAATATATAATTGCTTCAAACAGGAGGATTTTATGGAACAAAAATTTTGTATTCTTTATGGTAAAAACCATTTTACCGCATTAAGACTTGAGGATATATCTCAAAACAAGGGTTTTAAAGTTTTATATTCAAAGAGTTTCCTTGCCCTCAAAGATAATATTGTCTTATCACAGAAGAATTTATTGTGTATTTTTGTTGAGGTCGATAACGATGAGGAATCGATTGGGCTTATTGATGATGTAAAAACACTTGCTGCAGATATTCCTTTAATAGTTTTAAGTGACGATCCTAGAAGAGATTTATTTGTAAAAGCAATACTTGCGGGAGCCACGGATTTTATTGTAAAACCCTTTTCAGAGGGTCTTTTATTGGAGAGAATTTCAAAACTTATATTGAATCTTCCTGAGAGTATTTTTAATTATAATGAAGCAGCGTTGGAATTGATTAGAATTGAATTACTAAAGTCTCAAAAAGGTAAGTACCCATTAGGCTTTGCATTAATTACTTTTTATAAGCCAGTAGAAGCATATAACGCTAAATTAGAACAACGTTATAGAAATGAGTTACCGCAGGTGTTCAGTGACATTGGTAAAAGTCTGTTTGAGACAGATGTTAAACAACTTATTGGTTCACAAAGCATGCTTGTTGCTCTTACGTTTTGTCAAAGCGAGCAGATTTCGTCTGTTGAAAATAAATTAACAGAGCTATATAAACAGCTTAAAATACAATATTCTTCCTTCAAGGACTATTTGATGGCTCAAGTATTTGTCTCAAAATTTGATGACACTTTTGAACCATTAGGTATCCTAAATTCACTATTGAATGGGACAAAGAATATCATCGCGGATAAAAAGGAGTAATATAATACATCATTTTGATTTTATGCTATATTTTTATATCAACATGAATTCAAATAGATGTGATGTAGCACAAGTTCTGATTTCCTATCGGAATGAAAGTTTTATGATTTTTGCAGTTGAATGATTATCAAATTACTAAGAATGAAAAATTTATACCATATTGTCAACCTTGATATAAAGTGCTATATTAGATAAAGTAGACTAAAGCTTGTCTACATGGACAATTTAATAAGACAGTTCGTAACTATCCTGTCTATAAACAAAACTATAGAAAAATGCTCCATGCCTTTTAGGCATCATGGAGCATGGATTTGTTTATAAGGACCGATAGGGCCTTTTTTTGCGTGGTGGGGCTAGCATGTGGAATACACTTGCAAGTTCAAGTCTGCATAGGTAGTACCAAGAGTCTGTTAGATAATCCAGATGTATATCAGAATAAAAAACTGGAGTGAACTTGAATGAAAAAAATAGGTATAACAACTACTGTTCCTTTTGAAGTTTTAGTTGCTGCTGGATATACTCCTGTAGACTTAAACAACATATTTGTTACAGATAAAAATTATTTTGAATATATAGATATCGCTGAGAGAGATGGTTTCCCTAAAAGCACCTGTGCATGGATAAAGGGACTCTATGGCGTTTGCATCAAAAATGGAATTGAAGAGATTATAGGTGTTATAGAAGGAGATTGTTCCAACACTCGTGCCTTACTCGAGGTATTAACGTTGAGAGGGATTAAAGTGTACCCTTTTTCCTTTCCACACAGCCATACTCTTTCAGATGTAGAAATAGAGATTCGGAAATTGATGGAGTTTTTTGGTGTTCAAACTGCTGCTGTTGAGGCAGCAAGAGCAAAAGTGAACAAAGTAAGGTTACTTGCCAAAAAAATAGATGAACTAACATATATTGATAATAAAGCTACTGGTTTTGAAAATCATTTATACCAGGTGAGCATGAGTGATTTGAACTGTAATATTGATTCGTTTGAAAATCAATTAAAACAGGCTATCTCTGAAATATCAATAAGAAAGTCTGATAATAAAAATATACGACTTGCCTATCTTGGAGTTCCGCCTATGACAGTGGATTTATATGAATTTGTAGAGGGCTTGGATGCAAAAATTGTATATAACGAAGTTCAGAGAGAGTTTGCTTTCCCAAGGGCAGAGGAAGCTACTGATATTTTTATGCAGTATTACGATTATACGTACCCCTATGATATAAGGTTTCGGATTAAAGAAATACAAAAACAGATTGAGTTACGCAAGATTGATGCAGTTATTAATTACACTCAGTCTTTTTGCTACAGAGCCATTGAAGATATTGTTTTACGTGAAAAACTAAATGTTCCTATATTAAGCATTGAAGGAGATCGGCAAAATAGTATGGATGCCAGAACAAAGCTTAGAATTGAAGCATTTATAGATATGCTGCAGGATGTAAAGGGAGGAAACAAATGAAGGTTGTGGGTATTGACTTAGGTAGTAGAGAAGTCAAATTGGTTATAATGGAGCAGGATAAGATAATTAAAAAGTTCCAAGTGGGAACAATGTCCTTCTATAGGGATTACTGTAGCTTCCATGGCAAGATTACTGTCGATATGGAGAAACTAGGAATAGAAGGTGTTGATGCTGCTATCTCAACTGGCTATGGAAGAAATAACACTGATTTGAATAAATTTACTCCCATTAACGAAGTAAAAGCCCATGTATACGGGGCTATGTGGCAGACTGGTTTGAAAGATTTCGTGCTTTTGGATGTTGGTGGTCAGGATGTAAAGATTGCCAGAGTTCAGAAAGCAATGCTAACTGATTTAGAGCTTAATGACAAGTGTGCTGCCTCCTGTGGAAGATATTTGGAAAATATGGCTGGTGTGCTTGAGATACCTCTTGATATTATGACTGAATATACAGAAAATCCGGTTGAACTTAATTCAACTTGTGCTGTTTTCTCAGAATCAGAGCTCATTGGGAAAATAGCAGAAGGGGCATCTATGGAGAGTTTGTGTGCAGGGGTTAATTATTCTCTATATAAAAGGTTACAACCACTGCTTACAAAGTTTAAAGGTAGAACATTGGTTTTGTCTGGTGGAGTTGCGAAGGGAAAGGCTATTCGAGAATATCTAAGAAACGATTATAATGATATTATTTGCGTGCAAGACCCTCAATTTAATGGAGCCATAGGGTGCTGCTTTTGGGGAGAAATGAAAATTAACAGATTGGGAGATAAAGCAAAATGTATTTAATTAAAGTAGAAGATAGTTTTGATAGCGCTCATTTTTTGGCAGGCTATTGCGGTAAATGTTCAAATATACACGGACATAGGTGGAGAGTTGAGGTTGAAGTTTCTGCTTCAGAGTTAATTCAAGGCGGTCAAAACAAGGGTATGGTAGTGGATTTTTCTGATTTAAAGAGTGATCTTAAGGAGATTTTGGATTATTACGATCATGCATTAATTATTGAAGAAGGAAGCCTCAGAGCAGAGACGTTAAAAAACCTGATAGAAGATGGTTTCCGAGTTATTGAACTAAAATTTAGACCAACCGCTGAGAATTTTTCGTTTTATTTATATTCTCGCATATGTGAAAAAGGCTATAAGACGCGAAGGGTTACTGTTTATGAAACGCCTACTAACTGTGCCTCCTATGAAAGTGACGAGGTACGCACATGAAATACAAAGTAGTAGAGAAATTTATTAGCATAAATGGAGAAGGAAATGCTGCTGGTGAATTGTCAGTGTTTATAAGATTTGCAGGGTGTAACCTAAATTGTAGCTATTGTGATACCTTGTGGGCAAATGATGTTGATAAAGTTAAATATGAAGAAATGTCAGGAGAAGACATTTTCAGTTATATAAAGTCTACTGGAATAAGAAATGTTACTTTGACCGGGGGCGAGCCGCTTTTGCAAGACGGAATACATGAATTACTGGTGCTTTTAGCTAATACAGATAACCTTAGAGTAGAGATTGAGACTAATGGTAGCGTAGAACTCAGTGATTTTGCTGATATATTGCCTCTTGGTCCAATATTTACAATGGATTATAAGCTTGGAACCAGTGGTATGGAGCATGCAATGAAAGTAAGTAATTTTGAACAACTAAAGTCACAAGATACAGTGAAACTTGTAGCTGGAAGCATGAAAGACCTTGAAACTGCCAAACATATAATTGATAGCTATCACTTAACAGATAAGTGCTCAGTGCATTTAAGCCCAGTTTTCGGAAATATTGATATGAGCGATATGGTAGATTTTATGAAGGAAAACAAAATGAATGGAGTCAGATTACAGCCACAACTGCATAAAATCATCTGGCACCCGAGCGCAAGGGGGGTATGATATAGTGGGAATAGATAAAAAAAAGATTGAAGAACATATTAGAGGAATATTGCATGCAATAGGTGAAAATCCTGACAGAGAAGGACTTATAGAAACACCTGCTCGAGTAGCTCGGATGTATGAAGAAATATTTGAGGGTGTAGGTTATACCAACAATGATATTGCAGAAATGTTTAATAAAACCTTTGAAGAAGATTTGTTAATACCTGAAGGTAACAAAGAAATGGTAGTCATGAAGGATATAGATGTTTTCAGCTACTGTGAACATCATTTAGCCTTGATGTATAATATGAAGGTGACTATTGCTTATATTCCCTGTGGGAAAATTCTTGGGCTCAGCAAGCTTGCCAGGATAGCTGATATGGTAGCGAAAAGGCTCCAACTTCAGGAACGTATTGGTTCTGATATTGCTGAAATCATGCAAAAGGTAACAGGCTCAGAAGACGTTGGGGTTATAATTGAGGGACAACATGCCTGTATGACTGCCAGAGGTATTAAAAATGCAAATGCGGTTACCACTACTACCACGTTGCGTGGTAAGTTCAACACCGATGATAGTATAACAAATAAATTAATGATGCTTTATAAATAATTCTAAAGTAAAGGGTGGAGATAAGATGAATCAAGCAGTAAACAATGAAAAAGCAGTTGTAGTTTTCAGTGGAGGACAAGATAGTACTACTTGCCTGTTTTGGGCAATGAAGCAGTTCGGGGAGGTTATAGCTGTTTCCTTTGACTATAATCAGAAGCACAAAAAAGAACTTGAGTGTGCCGCAAGTATTTGCAAAAAAAATGGAGTGGAGCATACAATAATGGATCTTGCTCTGCTAAACCAGTTGGCACCCAATTCATTAACTCGAGATGATATCTCAGTTGACAAAGATACTCCAGAAGAGGGACCACCGAATTCATTTGTTGATGGTAGAAACATGTTATTTCTGGCTTTTGTAGCTGTATTTGCAAAACAAAAAGGTGCTAACCACATTGTAACAGGTGTATCACAAAGTGATTTTAGCGGATATCCTGACTGTAGAGATATATTTATCAAGTCAATGAATGTTACGCTGAATCTTGCTATGGACTATCAGTTTGTTCTGCACACTCCACTTATGTGGATCAACAAGCAGCAAACTTGGCAGATGGCTTATGATTTGGGTGTTCTTGATGTTATCAAAAATGAAACCTTGACTTGCTACAATGGGATAATCGGTGACGGCTGCGGAGAGTGCCCAGCCTGTAAGCTCAGAAGTAGAGGATACCTGGAGTTTAAGGAAAACTTGAAGGTATAGACTGGACTTGCTGCGAAAAATGCAAATCCCCCTCCATTATGCTATAACAATTATTATTGATTTAGAATTGTTAGCGCAGTAAGTATTTAAAAACTAATGATATTAATACTATCTTGGTAGTTAAAATTTTACTAATCATAGCAGGTTGGTATATGCATACAATGAGTTATACATGGTTATTACTTGTTAAATTAGATATCGATAGAATAGAGTTTTTACTTTTAACTTGAAGTCAAAACAAAAGGTTGTGACTAAAATGAAATCTTTAAACATAGGTAACAGTTTATGGGAGTGGGGCAAGAAAACCTATACAATGGGTATTCTTAATATTACACCAGATTCTTTTTCAGATGGAGGTAGTTTTTTTAGTGAAGAGATAGCTCTGAAGCATGCACTCCGTATGGCTAAAGATGGTGCCGATATTATTGATGTTGGGGGAGAATCCACAAGACCAGGGAGTGCGCAGGTCCCTGAAGAAGAAGAAATTAGAAGGGTAACTTCAATCATCCAATTACTAAGTAAAGAATTGAAGATACCAATATCGGTGGATACCTACAGAGCAAAAACCGCAGAAGCAGCTATAAAAGCGGGTGCTCATTTGATTAATGACATCTGGGGGCTTAAGTATGATCCAGATATGGCTGCTGTGGTAGCAAAATACAATGTGCCAGTATGTATTATGCACAACAGGACGTTAGGACATGTGTACCAAAATCTTATTGAGGATATTCTGCAGGAACTGAAGGAGAGTATAGAGCTTGCTCACAAAGCAGGAATAAAGGATGAAAAAATTCTTTTAGATCCGGGTATCGGATTTGCTAAAACCTGGGAGCAAAATTTAGAAGTGATGAGACATCTAGATGTATTTAGAAGTCTTGGTTATCCAATACTTTTGGGTGCATCAAGAAAATCATTTATCGGTAAAGTACTAGATCTTGAAGTGCAGGACAGACTTGAAGGAACGCTAGCAATAACCGCTGCTGGCATCATGAAAGGTGTCGATGTGGTAAGAGTACATGATGTTTTAGAAAATGTTCGAGTGGCAAAAATTATTGACTGTTTAGAGAGGAAATAATGGATAAGATAATAATTGAGGAACTTGAAGTATATGCATACCATGGTGTTAAGCAAGAAGAAAAGAAATTAGGACAAATGTTTATTGTTTCACTTCAAATTAGTGCAGATTTGGAATCCGCAGCACAAAGCGGAAACCTTGAAGAGACTATAAATTATTCCAAGGTATGCAAAATAGTTAATGACATTTTGCAGTCAGAAAGCTTTGATTTGATTGAGACGGCTGCCTTGAAGGTAATTGAAGGAGTATTCCACAAATATAATCAAGCACAGTTAATAAAGGTTATACTAAAAAAGCCATGGGCTCCTATGGGACAACACCTAAAGTATGCAGCAGTAGAACTTGAACGAGGACGGAGTGACAGAGATGAATGGTAAAATCACAGCCTATATAGGAATTGGATCAAATATAGGAGACCGTGAGGGAAATCTGGATTTTGCAATAGAAATGTTAAAACTGTCAAAGGATGTTGAGGTTACAGCAGTATCCTCCTACATAAACACAGCGCCCGTTGGGTATACACAGCAGCCAGATTTTCTGAATGCTGTAGTAGAATTGAGTACAACTTTGAGCGCCCATAAGCTTCTTGAGGTATGTCAGAAGGTTGAAAAAGATCTGAAGAGGGACAGAATCATAAGGTGGGGTCCGCGAACTATCGACTTGGATATTCTGCTATACGGAGATTTGATTCTAAACGAAGAGAATTTGACAATTCCACATCCAAGAATGCTTGAGAGAGAATTTGTACTTAAGCCTTTAAATGAAATCGCACCGCAAGCTTTTCATCCAATTTTAGAGCAGGTAATCAGCAATATATATAATAAATCACATTAAAAATGATAGTAGTTATTTTTCTCATCTTAGCATAAAGCCTTTAAAAAAGCGCGACTAGAGTTCAAGAGAAGTTGAAAACTATATCTGGACACTAGTCTGTTTAATTTTGTAACCATTTTAAGATATCTCTTTAAAATATTCTTTAATCATATTCTTTTTTAGATATTGACAATTACAAAACCATTTAATATAATTACATTAACATATTAGAATATTCTAATATGTTAAAAGTGAGGTGATTAAATGTCAAATATGGGTAACCAACTCATTTCAAATGTATTCAAAGCTTTGGCCCATCCTACAAGAATTCAAATAGTGAAACTTTTAAGGGATGGGGAGATGTGCGTTTGCAATATTCTTCCTAATCTTGATTCAGAGCAATCCAATACGTCTCAACATCTTACAATATTAAAGAACCAAGGTATTGTAGAAAGTAAAAAGGATGGATCAAAGGTTATATATTCAATTAAAAACACTGAGGTTTACGATATGCTTAATCTTGTTGAAGCAATTATACTTCGCCAAATAGAAGAGACAAAAACCTCATTAACAAAATAAAAATACAAACAGCATATAAAAAGGTCATTGTGATTAAAGGTTTAGTCTTTAAAAAGAAGACCTATAAGCAATAAGGAGATGGTTTTTTGTTTATATTTGAATGGTTAAATAATCAATTGTTAAAAATGGAATGGCTTAGTAGTTTAGTGACATTGCTCGTAAAAAATGTTCTTGGTCTAGATATAAATAGTAGACTTGGGGGAAGTATTCACTTCTTTATATATGATGTAGTAAAAATATTTATTCTTCTGTCAGTATTGATATTTATAATTTCATACATACAAAGTTTTTTTCCACCTGAGAGGACTAAGAAAATTCTCGGTGGCTTCAAAGGGATTTCAGCTAATATCTTTGGTGCTTTACTTGGGACTATTACACCTTTTTGCTCCTGCTCATCTATTCCTTTATTTATTGGCTTTACAAGTGCAGGACTGCCAATTGGCGTAACGTTTTCATTTTTAATATCTTCACCTCTTGTAGATTTGGCATCAGTTATTCTACTTGCGAGTATATTTAATTGGAAAGTCGCTATAGCTTATGTTGTTGTGGGAATTATTCTAGCGGTAACGGGTGGAACTATCATTAGTAAATTGAAACTTGAAAAGTACGTAGAGCAATTTGTTTATAGCAATAAGATGCTTGAACTTGAGCAAGAAGAGTTGACTACTCGTGACAGAATAGGATATGCCAAGAATCAAGTGTTAGACATTATTAAAAAAGTTTGGCTGTATATCCTAATTGGTGTAGGAATAGGTGCTGCAATTCACAATTGGATTCCAGAACCTGTAATAGCAGCAGTGCTTGGCCAAGATAAATGGTATTCGGTTCTATTAGCAACAATTGTTGGTGTACCTATGTATGCTGATATTTTTGGAACATTACCAATTGCTGAAGCCTTGGTTTTAAAGGGCGTAGGAATTGGGACTGCATTATCCTTCATGATGGCTGTAACAGCACTTTCACTTCCATCTTTGATTATGTTAAAGAAAGTTGTTAAGACAAAGCTATTAGTAATATTTTTTGGTGTTGTTACCATTGGTATTTTAATAATTGGTTATATGTTTAATGCATTTGGTTATTTATTATTTTAGTTGCAAGGTGTTACGAGTAAATAAAGTAAATAGAAAGTAAAATAAAGTAAGTAAATATAAGTAAATAAAGTGAAATAAAGCAAAACAAATAAAGTAAATATAAAGTGAAATAAAGCAAAACAAATAAAGTAAATATAAAGTGAAATAAAGTAAATAGAAAGTAAATAAAAAGATATGCTAAGGAGAAAAATTTGAGTAATTATATTTTGTACGGGATAACGGTAGCCCTTCTTGTTATATCCTACTTCAAAGATAAAAAGAAAACTAAAATGTCACTGAAGAAAGCTTGGAAGGCATTTGAAAACATTCTGCCTGAATTCTTGGTTGTCATTTTGTTGGTTGGAGTATTATTAGCGGTTTCAAATCCTAAAGCAATTGGTGAAGTTATTGGTTCCAACTCAGGATGGCTGGGTGTAATGTTTGCTGCTGTCGTGGGTTCGGTTACATTAATACCTGGATTTGTTGCATTTCCTACTGCTGCAATGCTACTACAAAATGGAGCAGGCTATATGCAGATAGGTGCATTTGTTTCCACTCTCATGATGGTTGGTATCGTAACAATGCCTGTTGAAATAAAGTATTTTGGCAAAAAGTTGACTATTTTAAGAAATATTCTAGCATTTATTTTTTCATTTCTTGTAGCATATATTATCGGATTGGTGGTGGGTGGAATATGAAAGCTATTTTAAAAAGGTATAGGGTATTTTTAGTTGTGGCAGTAATGCTAGGCATTCTTGTATTGGTAAATAATCAGTTAGGCTTTAAAGCTCTAAACATAGCTGCATATTCATTCAAAGAAATGCTGCTTGTAATTCCTCCAGTTTTTATTCTGCTTGGACTTCTTGATGTATGGGTACCAAAAGAAACAATGATAAAATACATGGGAGATAATTCAGGTATAAAAGGCATAGTATTATCTATACTCATTGGTTCGGCAGCAGCAGGACCACTTTATGGAGCTTTCCCTGTAGCGGCAGTATTTATGAAAAAAGGTGTTAAATTTAGCAATATCCTCATTTTTATTGGAGCATGGTCGACAACAAAGATACCAATGTTTCTTTTTGAAATGACAGCACTTGGTACAAAATTTGCTTTTACTAGGCTTGCTGTGGATATACCTGGAATTATTATTATAGCCTTTGTGTTATCAAAATTGTTATCAAAAAAAGAAATTAAAGAGATTTATCAAAGTGCAGAATTAATTAACAAGTAATATATATTCAATTAACAAGCGAGATAATACGAGTAAATAAAAGATATTATAATGAGGTTTGTTTTATGTCAAAAACTTGGTATCCTGTTATCGACTATGAAAAATGTATTGAATGTGGTGCTTGCACAAACAAATGCACTCATGAGGTGTACAACACTGAAAAAGCACCTACACCTGTTGTTGTTGCTTCTGAGAACTGTATTCAAGGTTGTCATGGCTGTGGGAATCTATGTCCGACAGATGCAATTCAGTATGTAGGCGATCAAAAACTTGAAAATGAGAATTGTGGTTGCTCCTATGGTAATGAAAGTGGAGGATGTTGTTAATGAGTGATGAAGACATTAAGAAGTCTAACAAAGGTCTTGCCGTTAAAATTATTATACCAATTCTGCTTGTTTGTGTTATATTTGGAATCTGGGTTGTAAAAAATAACACAAAAGGCACTAAAGCAGTAGATAGTGATAACGCTGATTTTGCATTGCATGTTACTGAAAAACTTGATCTTGAAAAGTTAAAATCCTCTGGATTACCAATTATCATTGACTTTGGTGCAGACTCTTGTGATCCCTGTAAGGAAATGGCTCCAGTATTAGTAGAATTAAATACAGAGCTACAAGGGAAAGCTATAATAAGGTTTATTGATGTATGGAAGTATCAAGAATTGGCTGAAGGTTATCCTATTAGTCTTATACCAACTCAGATTTTGATTGATGCAAATGGTAAGCCATACACTCCTAAGGATCCTGAAGCTATGCAAATGAAACTCTATTCCTCGAAGGATACAGGCGAGCATGTCTTCACAGCTCATGAGGGTGGCATGACCAAAGAGCAACTGCTTGCTGCATTAAAGGAAATGGGGTTGAAATAATGGATATTATTATCAACCAATGGCTTGAAGCCATATCAGCTGCTATTTCAGCAAACATATGGTTGGCACCGCTTATGGCATTACTTGCAGGAATACTGACTTCTGTTACTCCCTGCGCACTTACGAGTGTACCACTTGTAATAGGATATGTTGGAGGTACAGGGCAACGCGATACAAAAAGAGCTTTTAGGCTATCGGTAGTATTTTCTGTAGGTATGGCGGCCACCTTTACAATTTTAGGTACTGCGGCATCCCTTCTTGGGAAACTTATGCAAGGAACAGGTTCTTGGTGGTATATACTGCTGGGTATACTTATGCTTTTGATGGCTCTTCAGACCTGGGAGATATTTAACGTTATACCCTCGTCCTATGCTATTAGTAAAAGCACTAAGCGTGGTTTTGTAGGAGCGTTTTTTGCGGGAGTTTTAGGTGGATTTTTCTCATCTCCCTGTGCAACACCTGTATTAGTTGTGTTACTTGCGATGGTTGCAAAGGGAGGAAGTCTATTATGGGGAATATTACTGCTGCTACTTTACTCTTTAGGACATAGTGTTCTGGTATTGATTGCAGGGACGTCTGTAGGTTTTGTGCATAAGTTATCATCAAGTGAGCAATACGGCGGCGTAAGTAAAATACTTAGAATTGTAATGGGCATACTTATAATGCTAATTGCCTTTTATATGTTTTATTTAGGTTTTTAAAACTAGGTCTGTGCCAAGCCTACGGCGTAGGCAGAGGCCTAGGTGCTTATACTTGGAAAGTGAAAAGAATATTTGAGGAGTGAATTACTATGATAATTAAGATATTAGGTTCTGGATGTAAAAACTGTAGTACCCTAAAGGAAAACACTGAAACAGCGCTAAAAGAAGCTGGTGTGGAAGCAGAAATAGTTAAAGTAACAGATATTAAGGATATTATGGCTTTTGGGGTAATGTCGACTCCGGCATTAGTGATTGACGAGAAGGTTGTTTCCTTTGGAAAGGTTTTGAAGCCGAAGGAAATTGTTAAAATTCTTGAGAATTCGTTATGATGATGTTTTCCCAATGGAGATAAGGGGTAATATACTTATTATAGGGGAGGGATTATTATGGATTCAAAGAAATATGCAAGTTGCAATGTTGCAGGAGATGGGAAACTTTATACAAAAGGCAATAATAAAGCAGATGAGTTTAAGATTATTGACATGTCAGCCAAAGCAATAAGGCTGGAAACCTCAGCAGTATTGCAAGTAGACATGGGTGTAAAACTAAAAATAAGACTTATCGGTAGTCCGATTGATGCCTATATAGATATTAATGGTAAAGTAAAAACACAGCTAGAAAAAGGCTATGAAATCGTATTTGTTGATTTGTCGGACGATGATAGGGAAGAAATTGATGAGTTGATGCGAAATACATGCAATATATAAGAGTATTCTGGGTGTTCAGTATGATGAAAATGTAGTGACATTTGGAAAGGTTTTGAAGCCGAAAGAAGTAATTAAGATTCTTGAAACTTTGAAGTAGAAATTGGCGAGGTATAATTTTCCACAATATTTCTGGTGTAGTAACTGTTATTGGAAGTGAGGAGATTATTGTGAGTACTTGTACAAATTGTATTTGGGAGGAGTTTAGCGAACCACTCAAAAGTTTTATTAAGAAACGAGTAGCAAATGAACAAGACGCTGATGATATTTTACAGGAAGTTTTTTTAAAAATCCATAGCAATATTGGAAGCTTGATAGATGATAATAAAATCCATGCCTGGATATATAGAATAACTCGTAATACTATTACCGATTACTATAGGAGAAAGGGCAATAATATTGAAATCACAGAACTCTCTAAAGCTTCTAAAAGTGGTGTAGATGAGGAGCTGTCTATAAATACTGAAACTGTGTACTGCTTAAAGGGTATGATCGACAGCTTGCCAGAGATGTACAAACAGTCTATACTTTTGACAGAATTTCAAAACATGACACAAAAAGAGTTAAGCGAAGCAATGGGTATTTCTATATCAGGTGCAAAATCAAGAGTACAGCGTGCCAGGAAAATGATTAAAAAAATGCTATTAGGGTGCTGTTATTTTGAATTTGACCGATTTGGGAATATCATTGACTACAAGCATAAAAACAGTAAAAAAAAAAATTTGTTAATAAATTGGACGTGAGGATGCGTCCTTTTTTCTTTTTCTACGTCTTTACAGTGGAAGTCTTATAAAAGAAAAGTAGATGGAGGGTATGTATGACGAACAATAAAGAAGATATTAGAGATTTTATTAGAAAAAACTATTCAGAGGTTGCGAAGAAAGGTTCTGAAGGAGGCTGTTGCGGTGGAGGGTGTAGTTGTAGTGGTAATCCGATGGATATCAGAGAAAGTTCTATCAAAGTCGGTTATAACGAAAATGACCTTTTAAGTGTGCCGCCTGAAGCCAATATGGGCCTCGGGTGTGGGAATCCAATTGCTATAGCAGCTCTTAAAGAGGGAGAAGTTGTCTTAGATCTTGGAAGCGGGGGCGGTTTTGATTGTTTCCTTGCTAGAAGGCAGGTGGGTGAAACAGGGTATGTAATCGGGGTAGATATGACACCTGATATGATTAAGCTGGCAAGAAAAAATGCTGAAAAAAGTGGATATACCAATGTAGAATTTAGATTGGGAGAAATTGAGCATTTGCCTGTAGCAGATGGCTCAGTTGATGCTATCATATCAAATTGTGTAATCAATCTTTCTCTGGACAAAGAACAGGTATTTACAGAAGCCTTCAGGGTGCTTAAACCTGGTGGGAGATTATCAACATCGGATGTTGTTGCAACAGCACAACTACCTCAAAACATAAAACAGGATTTGGCATTGATTGCAAGCTGTATTGGCGGTGCTGAATATGTTGAAGACATTAAAGCAATGTTACGGAATGCTGGCTTCAAGGATATTCGAATGACACCGAAAGATAATAGTAGGGAGATTATCAAGGCATGGGTACCAGATAAGAATATTGAAGACTTTGTTGCATCGTATATAATAGAGGCGACAAAGGAATAAGATAAGGTGAAGATTAATTAAACTTACTCTACTCCTTCTACTTCAAAAGGTAGATGTTGCTTATTGTGATTGATATAATTCTTAACTCTCAGTTTACATCTGGGAGTTTTTTGTTGCATAAAATAGCATCTTCTGTTCCTATAATGCATTATGTTTATTTGAATTTGAGAAATTAAAAAATGAAAATACTTAAAAAAAAGTGTTGCACTTTTTAGAGTAACATGCATATAATAATTGTATAATCGAAGAAGCGAGTATATGCATACACGATTTCTTTATTAGAAAAGGGGTGGATTAATGGATAAACTGATAGACGTTTTAAAAGCATTATCAGATGAGACACGCTTACGGATTTTGAACTTGCTATACGAAAAAGAGCTCTGTGTCTGTGACATTATGGAAACACTGCAGATATCACAAGCAAAGGCATCAAGGCATCTAATCTATTTAAAAAATGCAGGCCTTGTAAAAGATCGGAAATATGCTCAATGGGCATACTATTCATTGTCCAAAGATGAACGAATGAAGTTTATAGACGGTTTGGTCTATGATAACTTAAGAAATTTAGAAATGTACAAAAATGATATGGAAAAACTAATTGAACGGTTGAACCAAAATAAGAATTATTGTGAGTGATAAAGAAGACTTAGCTCAAATGAAACACAAATTTTAAAAGGAGAGATTTAATTATGATAATTGAAATTTTTGACCCTGCAATGTGCTGCTCAACAGGAGTTTGTGGACCATCTATTGACCCGGAGCTTATGAGAATGGCGACAGTTATTAATGTGCTAAAAGAAAAAGGAATTATTGTAAAGAGACATGGATTGTCGAACGAGCCCCAAGACTTTATTTCTAACCAAGTTATAAACGATATTCTCCAAAAAGAGGGGGCAGAGGTTTTGCCTGTTACACTCGGAGATGGTGAAATTATAAAGACAAAGGAATATCCCACTAATGCAGAACTATCAATGTGGTTAAATACAGAAATTAGAGCCAAAGTAGCTGTGAAAAAAGGTGGTTGTGGTTGCGGAACTAAGGGGTGCTGCTAAGATGGTGACTAGCTATGAAACCTTCCAATTAGAGAAAATTATTCTAACTAAATATCAGTTTTTCACTGGTAAAGGTGGAGTGGGTAAAACTTCCACCGCTTGTGCTGTTGCTGTCAATTTAGCTGATAGCGGCAAAAAAGTTTTATTAATAAGCACTGATCCTGCATCAAATTTACAGGATGTTTTCGATACTGAGCTTGACGGCAAAGGTGTGCCAATTGATGGAGTACCTGGACTTGTAGTTGCCAACTTAAATCCTGAAGAAGCAGCCAGCGAATACAGGGAATCAGTAATTGGTCCGTACAGAGGAAAGCTGCCTGACAGTGTAATAACCAATATGGAGGAGCAGCTCTCTGGATCTTGTACAGTTGAAATAGCTGCGTTTGATCAGTTTTCAAACTTTATAACTGACAAGACAACAGAAAATAAGTATGACTATATTATTTTCGATACTGCTCCAACAGGGCATACTCTTCGTATGCTTCAACTACCATCTGCCTGGAGTAATTTTATTAGTGAAAGCACTCATGGTGCGTCGTGTTTAGGTCAGCTTTCAGGTCTAGAAGCTAAAAAAGGTATATATAAGGATGCTGTTTTAAATCTTGCAGATAAGGATAAAACAACCCTCGTATTGGTTTCAAAACCTGAAGAGACACCTTTGCTAGAGGCTGAACGTTCAAGCCTTGAACTTAGCGATTTAGGGATAAACAACCAGCTTTTAATTATAAATGGGGTATTAGGTGACGTTTCTGATGATTTGTCAGAGCAAATATCAAATAAACAGCAAAACGCCTTAGAAAATATACCTCAAGGCTTGAAAAAGTTCAAAACTTTTACTCTTCCACTACGTTCCTACAATATTTTAGGCCTTGATAAAATCAGAGCGTTTTTCAATAACGACGATTATAAAAGTGTTAATGTAGAAAAAAAATTAGAAGAGAATAAGCAAATTGACGTATTGATCGAAGATGTTTACACAACAGGTAAAAAGGTTATTTTTACGATGGGTAAGGGAGGTGTCGGTAAGACAACTATATCAGCAACTATTGCACTCGCACTTGCTAGAAAAGGTGTTAAGGTACATTTGACATCAACTGACCCAGCGGATCATCTTAAATATGTAATTGAAGGTACTAAGAATATAACACTCAGCAAAATTGATGAAAAACAGGAGCTACTTAACTACCAAAATGAGGTTTTAATTAAGGCTCGTGAAACTATGAACGAAGAAGATATTGCCTATGTTGAAGAAGATCTACGTTCACCGTGCACACAGGAAATTGCTGTATTTAGGGCATTTGCTGAAATAGTTGACAAAGCTGAGAATGAAGTTGTAGTTATAGATACAGCACCCACAGGGCATACACTTTTGTTGCTTGATTCTACGCAAAGCTATCATAAAGAGGTACAAAGAACCAAGGGCGAAACTCCGATCTCTGTTCAAAGGCTTTTGCCTAGACTTAGAGATAATAAGCAAACAGAAGTGGTTATTGTAACATTGCCTGAAGCTACTCCTGTTTTTGAAGCCCAAAGACTTCGTGATGACTTAAGCAGGGCAGGAATAAATAACAAATGGTGGGTGGTCAATCAGTGTCTATCTATGACGGATACCAGCAACCCTATGCTTCTTGCACGTGCTGAAGCAGAAAAACAATGGCTTAATAAGGTTAGGGAGATAAGTAATAATAATTTTGTTGCTATACCATGGCTTCAAGATGCTTCAATTCAAAATATTAATAAATTGCAGATGGGGGAGTAGTGAAAATGGAAAATGAAAATAAAGCTAGGTTATCGTTTTTGGACAGATTTTTAACGCTTTGGATATTTATAGCAATGGCCGTTGGAGTTTTAGGCGGCTACATATTTCCAAGTTTGGCAAAATCACTAGGAGGACTTAGCACTGGTACAATATCCTGGCCAATAGCCATTGGACTTATTGTAATGATGTACCCTCCACTTGCAAAAGTAAAGTATGAAGAGATAGGTAAAGTTGTACGAAACAAAAAGGTGTTTTCATTTTCTTTATTTCAGAATTGGATAATAGGACCGATTTTAATGTTTGGATTAGCAATATTGTTTCTAAGAAATAGACCCGACTTTGCTATTGGACTTATAATAATAGGTCTTGCACGTTGCATTGCGATGGTTATCGTCTGGAATACCCTTGCAAAAGGTGACAATGAATATTGTGCTGCGTTAGTGGCCATGAACTCAATATTCCAAATACTTTTATACAGTGTTTATATCTATTTATTCGTTACGCTAATTCCTAAATGGTTAGGTTTATCTTGGGGTGGGAAAATTGTTGATGTTTCCATATGGCAAGTAGCAAAAAGTGTACTTATTTATCTTGGGATTCCTTTTTTGGCAGGTTTTATCACAAGATTTACATTAGTAAGAGTTAAAACAAAAGAGTGGTATGAAAAAGTATTTATATCTAAAATTTCGCCATTGGCATTGATAGCCTTGCTATACACAATAATTATCATGTTTATTACAAAAGGTGAACAAATTATTAATAATCCGCTGGATGTAATTAGAATTGCAATTCCACTATTAATCTATTTTGCAATTATGTTTTTTGTTAGCTTTTACATGTCCTACAAAAGCGGCTTCAACTATGATCAGACCGTAACTCTATCCTTTACAGCAGCGAGCAACAACTTTGAACTGGCTATTGCAGTTGCTGTAGCAGTATTTGGCATTGCATCGGATGTGGCTTTTACCGCTGTTATAGGCCCATTAGTTGAAGTACCTGTCATGATTGCTTTGGTAAATGCAGCACTGTTTTTTAAACGCAAATACTTTGATCTCAGCGGCGTTCCATACGCTCCCGCTTCTAAAAGTCGAAGATAAGTGACGCCAAGCTTCGAAATAAGTTTGATTAAGAAGACATAATTGCACTTATACTTGAATAAGTACTAGAGTTCAGAAAATATCATCTAAACTAAGTCTACTTTATGAAAATATAGTTCCAAAAGCTAGAATTTAAAAAAGGTACTAATATGTAAAGGGCAAAACATAAAAGGATACCCTCTAATTAAGCGGTCATAAATTTATTATGATAGTTTAATTAGGGGGTATTAGTAATACAAAGATGTACTGTTTGCGGGGCTAAACTTTGTAAGCTTTTATTTTAATGTTAAATAACTTAACATATTAAATCAAGAAGATAACAACAAAATAAATAAGTAATAGAACTAAACCCAAAGGTAGTCCCATTTTCGCCCATTCACGGCTTTTTATATTGAGTTTACCAGCAGAAATAATATTAGGTATATTACCTGGGATTAGCATTCCTCCACTTATTAACAGACCCATTAATATTGCCTGGATTTGTTTCAAGCTCATTGCAGGGCTGATTTCAGCAGCAGCAATTGTAGCATTGTCCAACACTGCAGAAGACATATTAATCCAATACAATATCCTGCTATCCAAGTGAATAATATAGGTATTTATAAGTGGCTTAAATCCTGAGCCAAGTAATTCGAGTGCTATAATAAATAGAAATATTTTGAAGGCCCTAACAAAAACAGATTTCAAACTTTCCATTTGATTAATCTCTTCAGTTTCTATTTTGTATATTTCATTTTCTTCACCTTCAACATTAGATTTTTCAACCATACGCTTTTGACCAACAAAGAAAGCACTAAATAAACCTAAGGCTAGAATACAAGGAATAATGTAAATTCCAATATTTCTAATAAGATAAAAGAAGTCAACTTTGAGTGAAGAAACAACAATCGTTGACAACGGTTCACCTATTGGAGTTAAAGCAGCACCCAAACCTATGGAAAAACATGCTATTATGGTGAGCTGTACTTTTTGATTATGTTCAAAAGGCAGTGCATGAACTATTTCTACCAATATTAATGCAGCTATTATTGCCGTTATAAGGCTTGAAACCAGTCCCAAAACAACAATTAGAAGAAAAATGAATACAGTTATGGGTATTCGCTTTGTTGCATAACTGACAAATTTCTTGATTTTATTAACTGAAAGTCTAAAAACAAGACCTGCTATAAGTACCGCAGCAGTTATAAAATATAATAAATAGTTTTCAAAAATATGCAAAATCAAATCCAAAGAAAGCGTTCCGGATATTATAGTAGCAGAAATCCCCATTGCTAATAGAAAATATTCCAGATTATGTTCGATAGAATGAAATGCAAAAGGAAGTATAAAGATGAGTGCTAAAATAATTATAAGTCCTATGGTCATTAAGTGCTCCTCCGATAAGTATTTGTGTTTATAAAATGTTAACCACATAGCTTCCCATACAAACAACGAGGTTTGAGAACTCAAAAATGAGCCTCATTTCTATATGGGATTAATGTAATATTATTTCATAACATTAGCAATAATAATCACAACAACAATTGCCATTACTAGATATCCAAGTACAAATATTAAATATTTTTTTACATTTTCCAATCTGTCCACCTCCTTTTACTAAAAACAGAGGTAGAAATCTCATTAAAAGTTTACGTAGTCTCCTTGCTAAACTAAATGTTTTTATATCTAAAGAATATAAAAAGGGTAGGAAACTCGTAAATAACGAGCTTCCCACCCCAGAAGCCTTACATCTCTTGAAAGCGAATACTAAATTCGCTCAACCGTAAATCAGCAGTATTTAATTTAAATATTATATAATACTGTTTAGTTATTAGCAAGTTATAAACTAAATTCTGCACTTTCTGAAGCTTCTATAGTGTAGGATTACTGTGAATTTTCATAAATTCGTTATAAACTTTCATTGATTTATGTATTTAGCTACTTTATATGAAATTTAAGTATAACCAATTAAAGGTAGGACATAATAAGACTGGAGGTGTATAACATGGAAATAACTTTATCACAAAAAGAAAGAATGTTACTAGAGGACCAAAAAAATCACGAACTAATTTGTATTGAAAAGTATACAAAGTATGCTAATCAAGCTCAAGATACCCAATTGAAACAAATTTTTAATGCTAATGGCCAAGTGGAAAGAACTCATCTTGATAGCATTAACCAACTATTAAGTGGTAAGCTACCTCAAATGAATCAGCAGCAAAACCAAAATTCACAGCAAAACCAAAATCAGCAGCAAAACCAGAATTCGGGACAAATGAATACTACACAACAGGGTGGAACTAATTTTTCCGATAAGGACATGTGTACAGATTTATTAATGACAGAAAAATATGTATCAGGAGCCTATGATACTGCAATTTTCGAATTCAAAGATACTAGAGTTCGTGACGTATTAAACCATATACAAAAAGAAGAGCAAAAACATGGGGAAGCTATATTTCAATATATGGAAAGTAAAGGATTGTATAATGTTCAATGAATTTAATTCAAACATTAAATAGTTAATTATAAACGGTAAAGTCTTGAATACAAATGGCTTTACCGTTTTTATGTTTACAACGAGCATAAGCATGCGAATGAGTGTGGTGATAAGTGCAAACGGCATCTGGCTTTGTTTCCTACAAAAGATTAACGAGACTTTTACATAATATGTCTAACTGGGTTATGTTTTGAGTCTTTTTTATTGTTATAAAATACGGTAATTTGGAAATCTCTAAACAGAGGGAGTAACGATCTGTAGAAAATTACAGAGGAGTAACCGTCAATACGGCTTTTTGCCCGGTTATATCCATAATTCGTGAGACTCTGAGACTGAAACAGTATGTTTTGGCCTCAGAGTTTTCCTATATAAATATGATTTTTCGGAGGAACTTGATTATGTCAACAAAGAAAGCGTTATCATGGGTCGCATTTTGGGTTGGATTAGCATTATGTTTTAATGCAGGAATCTATTTTTTTATGGGACAAGAGAAAGCATTGGAGTTTTTAGGTGGATTTGTCATTGAGAAGAGTTTAAGTATTGATAATCTGTTTTTATTTATTATGGTGTTTACTAGCTTCGGAATAAAGCATGAACACCAAAGGAGAGTATTAAATTACGGAATAGCAGGAGCACTTATTTTAAGGCTTATATTTGTTTTACTAGGAGTAACAATTGTAAATATGTTCCACTGGGTGCTTTACGTTTTTGGTGCAATTTTAATATTTAGTGGAATTAAAATGATGTTAAAGCATGATGAAAATAAAAATCTAAAGGAAAGTAGGATAATAAAGCTTCTCGGAAAAATAATACCAGTTACTGATGGATTGGAAGGTAATAAATTCTTTGTAAAGAAAAATAAAGTATTATACGCAACACCTTTATTTGCAGTTCTAATATTGATTGAATTTACTGATATAATATTTGCCGTAGACTCAATACCTGCAATATTTTCAATTACAACTGATCCATTCATTGTTTATACCTCAAACATATTTGCTATTATGGGGCTTAGAAGCATGTATTTTGTTTTAGGAAATTTACATGAGAAATTTAAATACGTAAAGTATGGTGTTGCATTGATACTAACCTTTACAGGTATTAAGCTTTCGATATTAATGTTCCATATAGTAATACCTATAGGACTTTCGTTAGCGATAATTTTTACTATCCTTGTCGTAAGTATTATTGCATCATTGGTACTTAATGGAAGAGGTAGAAGAGTTTGATAATTGCTACAATTGATTTGGACTATTTTGTAAAAATACAGATGTAATATTTTGCGTATACTACCAATTGTAATAAATATATGTTATATTAATGTGTAAATTTAGAAATAAAATTTAACTAACTTGGTAACGATCTTAAATCAAGCATGCTTGTTAGTTTTTAACTTAGGTGCCTTTTTAGAATGAAATTTACTGCAATATTTCTGACCGGTATGCTAATGCTAGAAGTATACATGAAATAAAGAAGTATTGGGTTCGAAATATAAAAATAAGTAAATACTTTATGTGTAAATTAGAATAGGAGAATTACAATGGCAAAAAGTAAGAAGAAACTAAAAATAATACCACTTGGAGGATTAGGGGAGATAGGTAAGAATATTACCGTATTTGAATACGGGGAGGATATCCTTGTTGTGGACTGCGGTATGGCATTTCCAGACGACGAAATGCTGGGTATTGACCTGGTACTTCCGGATATTACCTATTTGATAAAAAACAAGGACCGAGTAAAGGGAATCGTTGTGACCCATGGGCATGAGGACCATATCGGAGCACTGCCCTTTGTGCTTAAAGAGATAAATGTACCTGTTTATGGAACTAGGCTTGCTCTGGGCTTGGTAGAATTTAAACTTGAAGAGCATGGAATACTCTCAAAATGCAAGTTACAAACTGTATCAGCAGGAGAAACAATAGAGCTGGGTCTTTTTAAGGTGGAATTTATCCGTTCTACCCATAGTATAGCTGATGCTGTAGGACTTGCAATTCACACACCTGTGGGTGTAGTTGTTCATACATCGGACTTCAAGGTGGACTATACACCTATTTCGGGTGAACCAATCGATCTGGCACGCTATGCAGAGCTTGGGAAAAAAGGTGTTCTACTTTTGATGTGCGATAGCACCAATGTTGAACGTCCAGGCTATACTATGTCTGAAAGAACAGTGGGAGAAACCTTTGAAAGAATATTTGCAGATGCAAGAAGCAGAATTATTGTTGCATCCTTTGCTTCAAATGTTCACAGGATTCAACAAGTGGTCAATGCAGCTGTTAATCATGATCGCAAGGTTGCTATTTGTGGAAGAAGTATGGTGAATGTCTGTAGTAAGGCAATGGAATTGGGATACCTGATAGTACCCGAAGGGGTACTGGTGGAAAGTGAACGCATTAATAGCTATCCACAGGATAAGCTTGTAATTATTTCGACTGGTAGCCAAGGTGAGCCTATGTCTGGATTATCTAGAATGGCAACAGGAGATCATAGGCAGGTAGAAATAGTTCCAGGTGATTTGGTTGTAATTTCAGCTACACCTATTCCTGGAAATGAAAAGTCTGTATCTGGGGTAATCAACGAGTTGTTTAGAAAAGGTGCTAATGTTATATATGAAGCACTTGCAGATGTACATGTTTCAGGTCATGCATGTCAAGAAGAACTTAAACTAATGCACAGTCTAGTAAAACCGCAATATTTTCTTCCTGTACATGGTGAATACAGGCATTTGAAGCAACATGCAGGTCTCGCTCAAAGTCTAGGCATGGATAAAGAAAAAACTTTTATTATGGATATTGGTCAAGTACTCGAAGTAAATTCCAGTGAAGCACGGATTAACGGAAGAGTTCCATCGGGTAGGGTGCTTGTTGATGGTCTTGGTATTGGAGATGTGGGAAGTGTTGTACTGAGAGACAGAAAGCACCTATCAGAGGATGGACTAATTATTGTTGTTCTAACTATACAGAAGGAAACTGGTGAAGTTCTTACTGGACCAGATATTCTATCAAGAGGTTTTGTATATGTTCGAGAAGCCGAAGCCTTTATGGATGAATTAAAACAGGTCTGCAAGGAAGCCGTGATTAAAGGTCAAGGCAGGAACTGGTCTACAAGAAAGAATACAATTAAAGATACATTAAGAGATTTTATATACCAAAAAACTAAAAGAACACCTATGATTCTTCCGATAATTATGGAAATATAGAAAATAATATACCTAACTTGAAATTTCAAACGGGAACCTATATTCAGGACATTTGGAAGATGTTTGGAAAGCAAAAAGCTCATGGAATATAAGCAGTAGTTCTTAAGTAAATGAATATAAAAAATTAAAAAAACAGCAGTGAATTTAATTTCATTGTTGTTTTTTTATATAAAAAAAATTGAAGTTGACGTATTTTTAAAACAGGTGTTATATTATTATGTGCATATGCACATATGCACATAATAATCAGTGTTCCAATCCATACCCTTAGATGGTATTGTTATTGTAACCTCTCCACAAGACCTAGTTTCAATGATAGTTAAGAAAGCTTATAATATGGCAAAAGATATAAAATACCTATTCTGGGTATTGTTGAGAATATGAGCTACTTGAAATGTCCTGATTGTGGTACAGAAATAAAGCTTTTCGGCGAAAGTAAAATTGATGCTATTGCAGCAAAATTAGGTTTGCAAGTACTTGGTAAGATGCCGATTGACCCTGCTATCGCAGCACTTTGTGATAAAGGAGAAATTGAGAAGGTTAATACTGATTACTTAGCAGATGCTGTTTCATATATCGAGAAAAATTTAAGTATAGAAAAGGAGAAAAATTTTATGAAAATCGCCATTCCAACAGAAGAAGCAAATGTATCTTCACATTTTGGAAAGTGTGAGAATTTTACAATAGTTGAAATTCAAAATTCAGAGATCAAAAGTAAGGTTAATGTAAATACAGCAGGAAACCAGCATGGATTACTTCCTACTTTTCTTGCATCACATGGGGTAAATGTTGTCATAGCTGGTGGTATGGGTGAAGGCGCAAGACAGAATCTTATATCAAATAATATAGAGATTATAGCCGGAGTGAGCGGAAATATTGATGAGGTAATTAATTCATTCCTCAATGGAAACCTGGAATCCAAGGGTACTGGTTGTTCGGGACATGATCACACTGATGGTGGTAGCCATGGAGCTGGTTGGTGTAATTGTGGAAACCACTAAAATAAGATTATAAATGTAAATTTATGCAAAACTTTATATCTTATCCACTTTCTCTAGCCAAAATAGCAGGCACTCTGACCTGCTATTTTTTAATCTAGCTAGAAAGACTGATTTCATGGTTTTGTATAATCTTAGCTGAAAATTGAACAACGCTATCGACAAATCCATTTGATATAGATAATTTGAATTTGTTTTCTTGTAATAACAGTACTATGATATATATCATATAAATTTACTGGAGGTAATTTCATGAAAGGCTTCAAAGAAATAGCACCTGGATTATTATTTGCATCAAGCTTGGCAGTGATTGCTACATTGCTTGGGAGACTAGCACCTATTATAGGAGGTCCAGTATTCGGAATTGTATTAGGGATATTGATTAGTAATATTTTTGGAAAACCTAAATCAACAAGGCAAGGCTTAACCTTTTCTTCAAAAAAGATTCTCCAGTGGTCAATTATTGCATTAGGAGGAGGACTAAGCCTTACACAGGTATATAAAGTAGGGCTTTCTTCATTATATGTGATGATTTTTACTCTTTCAGCAGCCTTTATAACTGCCTATGGGTTTGGGAGGCTTATGGGTATTCCTTTAAAACTAACAAGCTTGATTGGAATGGGCACAGCTATTTGTGGGGGCTCGGCCATTGCTGCCATATCTCCTATTATAGAGGCGGAGGATAAGGATATTGCATATTCGATATCTACTATTTTTATGTTTAATGTCATAGCCGTGCTGATTTTTCCTCCAATTGGTCACTTATTGGGGTTCACTGATAATGCATTTGGCCTTTGGGCAGGGACAGCCATTAACGATACTTCATCTGTAGTTGCCGCAGGCTATGCTTATAGCAATGCAGCAGGAGCATATGCTACGATAGTAAAACTCACAAGGACTACAATGATTATTCCCATTTCTCTGATATTTGCGGCAGTGGTCTCTGTTCAAAAAAAGAGAGAAGCAAATAGGAGTGGTGAGGTTAACTACAGCTTCAGAAAAATTTTCCCATGGTTTATCGTTTGGTTTTTAGTGGCATCACTTTTAAATACTGTTGGTGTTATTAATACGCAAGCTGCGGGAATAATTACTGAAATCGGAAAGTTTTTTATTGTAGTTGCCTTATCAGCTATTGGACTAAATACCGATTTAAAACAAATGCTTAAAACAGGTTTTAAGCCAATACTTTTAGGACTAATAGTGTGGGGAAGTGTTACAATTGTTAGTCTAATTGTTCAGTTTACAACAGGACAAATTTAAAATAGTGGAAAGAGGGCTATTAAAACTAAATTTGAAAGTTTAACTTAATTTGTTGGTAAAAATGTTGTTCAAGCAATTCCCAGTATTGTTTATTTTTAATAAGGCAAAATAAATCTGTTAAATAACTGTGGCAAGAGGAGAGACAGAATCTTTTGAATAATAATTCTGTAAAAAAAGGTTTTAACAGAAACCATCTAGTAATAATGGCACTTGGCAATATCATCGGTTCTGGTATATTTCTAGGAAGTGGCAGTGTAATATCACTAGCTGGGCCAGCGGCAGTTTTGTCTTATGCTGTAGGTGGGTTCATTATGATTTTGGAGGTTATGTTTATCACTGAAATGTCCATTATTAATCCGGCACCCGGTTCATTTAGAGTACATGCTTCAGAAATTTTTGGACCATGGATAGGTTTTGTGAATGGATGGATGTTTTGGTGTAGCGGTGTACTAGGGATGGCAAGTGAGGTAGCTGCCGCAGCTATATTTACAAGATTATGGTTTCCAAATATACCATTATGGATTTTTTGTATAATTTATTCTGTGACTATGACTGTCATAAACTTAAAGGATGCAAGAGGCTTGAGTAAGATTGAAAGCTGGCTTTCTTCGATAAAGGTTATATCACTTATTCTATTTGTGATTTTTGGCTTTCTTACTATAACTGGAATAATATCTTTAGGTTCGTTTAAGCCATTGTCTATTTTTCAATCAGTTGGCAGCTTTATGCCAAAAGGTTTTAATGGAGTACTGGCATCGATGATAATGGTCTTATTTTCTTTTACAGGCACAGGTATAATTGGTCTTGCAATAGCTGAAACAGAGAGCCCTGAAAAGGATGCTCCTCCAGCGATATACATTATTACTATTACAGTAATAATCCTATATTGTTTTTCAATTCTATTTATTGTCCTGTTGACACCTTGGAATACCGTATCGACCTCTAGTAGTCCTTTTGTTGAGATACTACAAAGAGTAGGTATTCCTTTTGGGAGCAGTATACTAAATTTCATCGTATTGACAGCTGCACTTTCCGGACTAAATTCGTCTATGTACAGTGCCTCGAGAATGCTCAATTCCTTAAGCCGAGACAAACAGGGACCAAAATTATTTCTTGTAACTAATAAAAATGGAGTTCCGGTTTATGCTCTGGGCCTAAGCAGCATTGTACTTATGTTAACGGCGGTATTGTCTTATTTTCTTCCGTCAAAGGTATTTATAATTTTGGCGGGTGCGGGCGGGTTTACTGCAATGTTCAACTGGCTTACCATTTCAATAACTCATTTTTTCTATAGAAAAAAGACAATAAGGGAAAAGCCTAAAAAACTCAAATATAAAGCTCTAGGCTACCCATATACAAATGTGATTGTGGTTATATTAATTGTTGTAGTATTAGCGACTTCTCCACTGTATCCAGGTCAGCTGTCAGGACTTATAGGTAGTATTGTACTGTTTTTAGCATTGATATTTTTATACTTTTTATTGAAAGCGGCAAAAGTTATGCGGTGAAACAACCTATTAATGGAAATAAGGAATATTTCTATTAATAGGTTGTTTTAAGTTACTTCACTATTTTCTATTTTTATTTGCATGGATAAGATTAGATTGATAACTGCAATAACAGCTGCAGCAAGAAAGACATATTTATAACCCAAGGTCGCCCATAACAATCCTCCGAAGAATGGTATTGTCATTGCCACAATATGATCGAAGCTTGTGCCTGCTGCCAAAGTAGGAGTGACATCATCAGGATGAACTGCTATCTTCCTAATATATGTTGATCTCGCCATCTCAACAGCACTCATAGAATTGTCAATAATATAGCATGCAGCAATAATAACAACTGCAACACCTGCTGGCACTACATCAGCAGCAAATGAATATCCAATACACACAATAATGAGTATTATTGCTTCAAAAGAAAGAATAAACTTTTCGCCCTTAATATCTATCGTTTTTCCTACAATTGTCCTTGTCATTATACTTACCACTGAAACTATGACGCCGAGGATGGCGAAAACAGGAGGGTCAACAGCATACATTTTAATCAGTACCCATGGCGCAAAGGTTAAAAAGATCTGTTTTCTTGCGCCATTTACTATACTGAGAATGTAATATAGAGTATATTTTTTCCTGAAAACAAATCGAACCTTTTTTACAGACATTTTTCCTGGATTAATTAATCCAACGGTGAAAGCAGCAAATATATAAAAGATTGCTGCTATTATAAATGCTGTTTGATATGTAAACGCTAGAAATGAGAATCCAAACCATACAATCGCATAGCCAAAAATAGTTGCAAAAAGGCTATAAGCACTGTAACGACCCAAACGTGCACCATAGTTCTCTTTTTCTGATAAATTCATACCTATCACCGGTGTTATTGGCATAACCATATGTGTACCAAGACTGTACACCATCATCCAAATAAGCATAATTGCAAAGGTAGGAGAAAACAACCCAATACCTAACATTCCTATGGAAGCTGCAAACATACCCAGAGCAGCTATTCTTATATCACCAAGAAAAGCAAGTAGACCTAAAACAACCACGATGAAGACTCCAGGCAGCTCACGTGGAAACTCCACGATACCCCTTGATTGAGTAGATAAGTGATATACATCACTCAAAAAGTTATTAAATACTGTAGAATTTATACCAGTAGCTATTCCAGCGAAAATACCGACAATAAGAAATAATGTGAAATCCCTATCAGAGTTGAAATTACTATGTAACCCTGAAATTTTTGCTTTAAATATTTGCTTAAAATCACTGCTACTATTCATATTAGTTATTATCTCCTTCGAAATTTACACAACCAAGTATACAGCAAAATATGGTATAAATCAAATTATGGGGTATTGAAGTATTTAATATTATTTAATATTGTTTAGTTGGATATAGGCCGCGTAATGAGCTACTTTGGAGGATAATTTAATATCTAATAATTACTTTTAACAAAAAGTATACTTCATATTTATTATTTAGATTTGTGACAGAATCACAGCACCCTACGTTTTCATTATATAGTTTGATTTGCTATTTATCTGTAGACATATCTGGATAAATATTCTGAGTGGCGATTTTTTCTATGAACGTGGCAACTTCGCTGGGGGATTCCTTCATGCCTGTCTGAACCCAGTTTTTAACGACGGCACTAGAGCCATTGACAATGAAGGTGAAAAGCCATTCCAAATGTCTTTTATCAATGTTTATTTCGATTTCTTTTCCGTACCATTCTTCAAGTGCACTGTCATAAGGGAGGTTCATGACTCTCGCAAAAAAATCCTTGTCTCCATATTCTGAAAAAAGAGTCTTGCCCAAATCCCCAAGTTCGACAAACATAGAACAGGTATCCCGAATCAAAATGGTGGTATTTGTGCCCTCATTGATAAATCGGTCAATGGAGCTCTTAATCTTGTAAAAAAGCTCATCCTGCATTTGTGCAAGTAAAGCTTGAGGACTTGCATAATGAGAATAGAAGGTATTTCTATTTATGTCTGCAAGTTTACAGATATCGGTTACAGTGATTTTGCCGATAGGTTTTTCCTTCATAAGATCCAATAGACTTTGGCGCAAAATCGTTTTTGTGTATTGAATTCTCCGATCAATTTTCTCACTTTTCATATTTTTTTCTTGTATAATGCAAATGCATTATAGTTTATTCCTTTCATGTAAAATTTTATATAAAGGACTCAAACGCTGTGGATTAGCTAATTTTCCTTTGTTTCAAAATAAAAGACAATGACAATCAAATCTGTTCGATTACATACAGTTACATAACGAACTGCCTATTGTATAACGAACACTATGTAGATTATAATTTAAAATAAATATTAAAGCAACTACTTCACACACAAAATACTAAAATATACTTAAACGAAAGGAAGATTATTATTATGATGAAAAATATAACATAACTTTAATGGAAATTATGTGAGTAGATGCAATTAAGGTATTCATCTCTAGGAAAAAGAGAAGTTTTCTATACCCTACGTACGGTATAGGAAAAAAATTTTAGAAACATATACATATAGAAAGAGGTATTAATATGAAAAAAATCATCCGTTTACGTTGGCCATTACTTATTGTGTGGCTGGTCATTACAGTTGTTCTTGCAGCAATGCAACCAGATATAAATGCTATTCTGCACGAACGCGGACAGAATGCCCTTGCCGCGGACAGTCCATCTGTCGTGGCAAATCAACTAATCAAAGAGATTACCAATACCGAGGGTACCAGCGACCTGATTGCTTTTTTCAACAAAGATGGTCTGTCCGAGGCCGACATGAAAAGCATTGAGGTCGGGATTACCTCTTTGAAAGAGAAACAAGTTGAACTTGGCTTCAGTAATATGATGGATCCTTTCTCCACACCGGAAGCCAAAAGTAGACTTATCTCCGAAGACAATACAACTTTATTGGCTTCCTTCACACTGAGTCTCGGCGACCGAACAGTCGAGGAGGTCAAGGAACAGTTCTCAAAGACCCTCGGCACTGTCGACATTCCCTATTACCTGACAGGAGAAGACTTTATCCAGAATGACTATGTGAATGGCGCAACAGCCAGTGTTGAAAAAAGCGGTATCTTGACTATCATCTTCATTCTGGTTGTACTCATAATCATGTTCCGTTCGTTCGTCATTCCATTTGTATCACTGCTGACGGTCGGCGTAGCTTATTTGGTTTCCATGGGAATTGCCGGCCTGGCCATTGATAAACTCAATTTCCCGGTTACAACATTAACCCAGATGATCATGATACTGATTTTGTTTGGAATAGGAACAGACTATAACATTTTACTCTTCAATCGCTTCAAGGAAGAGCTTGCTCAGGGAAAAACAACGGACGATGCGATTATAGATACGTATAAGACAGCAGGAAAAACCATCCTGTTCAGCATATCCACCGTGTTTATCGCATTTGCCTGCTTGAGCTTCACGGATTTTGAGATTTATAAATCAGCTAACGTTGTCGCAATAGGAACCATTGTCCTGATGCTTGTCATCTTGACGCTCACCCCGTTTGTAATGAAAGTTCTAGGGACAAAGTTGTTCTGGCCTTCACACAATATAGGAGGACACAAGGAAAGCCGATTGATGGGCGCCCTTGCATCCTTCTCGGTAAAACGCCCTGTCATTACTATTGTCGTAATTGCGGCATTGCTTGTTCCCGTTTTTCTTACAGGTGGACAAAAACTGTCTTTTGATCAAATTAGGGAACTCGGCGATGACTATTCTTCCACTAAAGGCTTTAGCATCGTGGCGGAGCATTTCAGCCGCGGTATGGTATTGCCCACAAACATTGCCATTAAAGGGAAAGGGTCACTTGAGAACAACGATGCCTTCGGAGTCATCGATAAGCTCACCGATTCCATCAAACAGATTCCCGGTGTGGAATCCGTCGCCAGTATCACACAGCCAGAGGGAAAACCCATTGACAACTTTTACATTCGTACACAGACAGGTGAAATCTCCAAAGGGATGTCCGCTTCAAAGGATGGAGTAACCAGCGTCAAGGATGGTCTTGTCAAAATGCAAGAGGGGTTGACTGGTGCAGATTTTTCCGAAGTCGGCAAGCTTGCAGATGGAACAGCACAGCTTGAAAACGGTTACAAGAAGATTGCCTCTGCACTAAACCAGGTAGCCTCCGGTATAGGAAGCGGGGCCGATGGGGCAAAAGGGCTTCAGGCAGGCATCGCAGAGTTGCGTGCGGGCCTCTCCCAAATATCAGCCCAGACCTCACAGCTTTCAGATGGACTCTCACAGATACAGCAGGGATATGGATCAGCACAAACTGGTTATGATAAGCTTGTTGTAGGACTTCCTGGCATTGAAAGTGGACTAACCTCCATGAATGGTTTAATTGATCTGCTTGGGCAAAGCCATAACGAGTTGAACAAGGACACCAACTATGTGACGCTGAAGTCCACCGGAGCGCAATTATCTACAGCATTGGCTTCCATCAGTAGTGGATTTGTTTCCCTTCTGACAAACTATGAAAAACTTAATACTTCATTCGGAAGCTCCGCAGAGGGCCTGAAGCAACTGGCAACTGCACAGCAACAGATTGTGAGCGGGTTGGAGAAGTTGGAAGCAGGTGCTACTGAACTATCCAAAGGTCTTAAGCAAGGAAGTTCAGGAGGAAAAGAGCTAGCAGCTAATCTAGTGAAACTGAATACTGGACTTGGAGAGATTCAAAATGGACAGGTTCAACTAAATACCGGACTAAGTAAAATGTCTGGTGGCATGAACGAGCTTAAGGATGGTCTTCAAAAGAGCAGCATGGGTCTGGGAGATATCTCTGCAGGTTTGGGTGCAACTGGAGATTTCTTGAAACAATTTGGAACAACGAACACGTTTTTCATTCCAAGCGAAGCCCTTAGGGATGCATCTTTCCAAAAGGCTGAGGATGCATTTATGTCCAAGGACAGAACTGCAACAAAAATAATGGTTATTCTAGATGAAGACCCTTATTCACCAGCGGCTTTTGATGTGATAGAGAAAATCAATGAAACGCTGGATAAAGGACTGGAGGGTACCGTGTTAAGCGCTACTGTCCATGGAGCGGCAGGACCAACCTCGACCGCCTATGAAATGAACAAGACACAGTTGAGTTCATTCAATACTATTTCCGTCATTGTTATAATCGCGGTATTTCTTGTACTGCTGCTGGTAATTCGCTCCTTTTGGCCAACTATTTTCATCGTCGGATCTCTACTTGCATCCTATTTTGTTGCCTTGTCATCGGTAAAATTCTTAGCCATAAACATTTTAGGTATGGATGGTATCTCTTCGTTTGTACCATTTTTCGCCTTTGTTATTATTGTGTCAGTTGGGGTGGATTACAGTATATTCCTGATGATGCGCTACAAGGAATATTGCGAGTTTGATCATCGAGAAGCCATAACGCGTGCTTCTAAGAGTGTAGGCGGCGTTATCATATCAGCGATGATTATTTTGGGGGGTACCTTCGCAACGCTTATGCCGTCGGGCATGATCCTGCTGGTTGAACTCTCTACCGCTATCATTGTGGGACTTTTTGTTCTTACTTTCGTTTTCCTGCCAATGCTGGTTCCAGCACTTATGGCCTTACAGGGAGCGTTAAATGATAAAATAAAAAAAGTAGCAAAATAGAACTTGGTTTCGGAGTATAACTCATTATTAACCGAATTTCGATTGATATCATATAAGCTACTTCTATAGTTACAATTTTAGAAATGGCTCTGCTTGACTAAATTGTGTCAAATAAGGTTATCTTTATTTGACACAATTTAGTAGCAAGGAATATAAACTTTTATATAGATTTATGATAAGCTATTATTATATACAAAAGGAGAGATATTATATTAATATTTATTATTATTGTTCTACAATCACAGCAATTAGTGCATGTGTAATTTTGGATTTTCTATTGAAGCTTTTATTAAAGCTAAATCAGTGAAAAGTGGAGCTTATACTAATGCAATGTATTCTATGTCAAGAAGTTTTGCTTTAGCATTTAGCAGTTTTATCCCATTCTTTTTTTATTCAATTTCTTATTTATCAGCAATTTCTATAATCATGATAATTGTTCAAGCTTTGGATGCAATTATAGGGTTTAAGATTAGTAATAAGTTTAAAACTTATGGTCCGATGTTAACATCAATTGGAAACCTTATATTTTTTATATGGTTGATTTATTAGATAATAATATTATTACAAAAAATTTACAATAATATTATGTTTGACTAACCCCCTAAAATTTTCCATATAAAACGAATATAATATAAGGGAACAGATTTAATCTAGTTCGAATAAATATTATAATATTAGGGAGGTTTGTAAGGGATGAGAAAAATTTTGAGTATAATAATAGCATTAATGCTAGTAATGTCATCAACAGTGGTATTTGCCAATAATGGCAAGGGAAATAGCTCTAATGGAAAGGGTAACGATAAAAAGTATTATGATAATAGGGAAGATTATAATAAGTTCATAAATGCCTTGAAAGATATACTTAAAAATAACAATTATAATCAAAATGAGGATGAAGACATTGATTATGAAAGTAACCGTAAATACACTGATGATATCATAGATCAAATATTGAATTTAAAAGATAAGAATAATGATGAATCTACATCAATTTTTATTAATGGAAAAGAGTACCCTAGTAATATAGGAACTGTAATCAAGTATAAGAATTATCAATTACCTATAAAACCTATAACAGAAGGTCTTGGGGCAAGTCTCAATTGGAATGCTAAAACCCATACTATTACTATAACAAAAGGTAACATTACTCTGGTTATAAATCTTGAAACGAAGAAAATAAAGATAAATGGTTTGGAAATAAAAAATAGTATTCTCACAACCAATATGAAAAATAAAACTATTGTGTTGATCAAATTTATTGCAGAGGTACTAGGGAAAAGTGCTGAAATAGACGAAGGGGCAGGTGCGGTTATTGTTGAAGATGATGGAAGTACCAGCATCAATGATAATATAATTGGTAAAGGCTTAAATCAGTTTAATTTTAGCAGTAAGTGGAACTATGGAGCCCAGGATAATGCTTATTTGGAGGATAATCACTGGTCCTCAAATCGTAACGCATATTATAAGGTTAGCTTTAACGGTTCACAGATAAAACTTTACGGAGCGACTTCACCCAATCATGGTATTGCAGCCGTTTCAATAGACAATGGAGCTGAAACTTACGTAGATTTATATGCAGTTAAAAGAGCAGATAATGTATTGGTATATACAAGTCCTATTTTGAAACAAGGAGTACATTCACTAAAGGTACGCGTGACAGGAAGTAAGAATAGTAGCTCGAAGGGTTCTTATATATCTGCTGACAGAGTAAATATTTTAACAAGTAGTGCAGCTCAAGACAGGTCGAACATAGCTTTGAATAAATACTCTGTCTCAGATAGTCAACAGTCTGAGAATACTGCTTCTAAGGGTAACGATGGAAATACATCAACTCTTTGGTGCGCTGCTGATGGTTCGTTTAATCACTGGTGGACAGTAGATCTTGGAGCTGTCAATAATATAAGCGGTTCAGAAGTAACATGGGAACAGATTGGAAAAGTATATAAGTATAAGGTAGAGGTATCTGCAGACAATACCAACTGGACGCTAAAAGTAGATAAGACTAGTAATACTGTTACTCAACAGATTCAAACAGATAGTTACAGTGCTAATGCAGTTAGATTTGTAAGAATTACCATAACTGGAATGCAATCAGGCTGCTGGGCAAGTTTTTCTGAATTTAAAGTATTTGGAGTTGATGCAAGTATTGATACACAGGCACCTACAGCTCCAAACGGACTGGTAGTGAATGCTCCGACATCATATGAGGCTGCTCTAAACTGGAATGCTTCTAGTGATAATGTAGGTACGACTGGATATAAAATATACAGGAATGGTTATCAGGTAAGTAACGTAATAAGTGGTACATCATACAGGGATACGGGATTAACTTCAGGAACAGTGTATGTGTATTCAGTGGTTGCCTATGATGCAGCAGGTAACTGCTCAAACTACAGCTCGAATTATATTGTAACTACTCCAGCTTCAAATGCCAATGGTAATGGATTAATGGGAGAATACTATGATAACATAGATTTCACCAACTTAAAAACAGTAAGGGTAGATGAAAATATCAACTTTAACTGGGGAAAGGAAACACCTGTTTCAACTATAGGCGCAGATGATTTCTCTATTCGCTGGACTGGACAAATACAGCCTCTATATTCCGAAACTTACACGTTCTATACTATTTCAGATGATGGTGTAAGACTTTGGATAAACGGAACCAAAGTTATAGATAACTGGACAGAACATAGCGCAACAGAAAACAGTGGTACAATTTCGCTGGCAGCAGGGCAAAAATATGATATAAAGTATGAATATTGTGATAAAACCACAGATTCTATAGCAAAATTGTACTGGTCAAGTATCAGCCAATCAAAACAAATTATTCCGAAGAGTCAGTTATATTCGGCCGAGATAGATAGCCAAGCACCAACAACTCCAGTGGGCCTAACACTAGCTGCAATATCAGAAAAACAAATCAATTTAAGCTGGACTGCTTCGGCAGATAATATCGGTGTTACTGGCTATAAGGTATACAGAAACGGTAATCAAATAGGTAATGTTGCTACCACAACTTATTCTGACACAGGTCTTGCTGTTAATACATCATACGCATATGACATATTGGCATATGATGCATCTGGCAACTGCTCAGTTAAAGGTTTACCAGTTGTAGCTACTACCAAACAGACACCTATCACTAATATAGCTTTAGGTAAGACGGCGGGATCGGATAGTGAAGAAAATGTAAATCCGGCTTCAAAGGCAAACGACGGAAACCTTACCACTCGTTGGTGTGCAGCTGATGGAAGTTTTAATCACTGGTGGAAAGTAGATCTTGGAAGCAATTATAATCTAACAGGTACAGAGGTACTTTGGGAAAAGAACAAGGTTTATAAGTATAAGATTGAAGTTTCAACTGACGGTTCAACCTGGGTACTTGCTGTTGATAAGACAGGAAATACTACCTCAACACAGATACAAACTGACAGTTTTACCGCAAATACAGTAAGGTATGTAAAAATAACTGTGACCGGTTTTGACTCAAACTGTTGGGCAAGTTTTAATGAGTTCAAGGTTTTTTAGACTCTAAAATGGTGAAAATCTGAATCCATTAAAATCAATGTTATAAACATTTTATCGGAATAACTTTACGTTACAAACCAAAACGTAAAGTTATTCCGATTTTTTTAACTACATTATTACATTGTTTAGGAAGTTAACCCACTTGGTTAATAAATCTAATATCATTACGGCACCTGTTAAAGGAGAAACCCTTACTAAAGCTCCTGAAAAAGCCGCGAGTGTATTTAAGGAATATAATCCTAATATGTAAATACCTTGATGGGATATTCGTTATGTGGTAAGCATTTAATCAAATCCCTAAAAATAACGAACTATATATAAAAAAAGCACCTGTAATAAATCCCGAAATATAACTATAATACAGTGTATACAGTAATTTTATTCAATGAAAAATACTTTAAAAGGGAGATAACTAATGAAATCACAATCAGTTTATACAGGTAAGATGGAAGATAGTTATGCAGCCTATTTATCAAAGGAAGAATTTGGTGTTTATGGGGATGGGATTCATAATGATACCAAAGGCATCCAGGAAGCCATTAATACAGTAAAAAGTAAATATGGGTTTGGTATTATTTTTATTCCTGAAGGCAGCTACTTGATTACGGATACTATTTATGTACCCAGATGTATCAGATTGATTGGTTACGGAAAGAACAGGCCTAAAATAATATTAGGAGATAACACGCCTGGTTTTTATGAAGACCATCCTAACACTAAAGGCAATGCAAAATATATGGTATGGTTTACCAATAAACTTCCTGCTCCAGGAATTTCCGAGTGGCACTTGGATGCAAATCCGGGTACCTTTTACAGTGGATTATCAAATATAGATTTCTCAATAGGTAAAGGCAATCCAAGTGCTATCGTTTTAAGAACACATTATGCACAAAACTCATTTATAGCACACTGCAATATTGAGGTAGGTAGTGGAAAAGCCGGAATATTTGATGTGGGTAATGAGATACAGGATGTACATATATCAGGTGGTCAATACGGCATTATCACAACAAAGTGTTCTCCAGGATGGCCTTTTCTAATGGTGGATACAAGCTTTGAGGGTCAGTCTGCTGCTGCAATTAAAACAAGAGAAGCAGGGCTTACAATAATTAGAACTGAGGTAAAAAACACTCCAATTTTCATAACCGTAGATGAAAATTTCATGGAAAAAATATATGTTGAGGATTCATTAATAGCAGATACTGAGACTGCTATAGTTATTTCCTGTGAGAATAACAGTCTAGCGCAGTATAATATGCGCAATGTTATTTTCGCAAATACAGCTGTATTTGCAAGGTATAGAGAATCTGGAAAAATAATTACGGGAAAAAACGAACCATATTGTGTGAAGACTTTTATACATGGTATGCAGATTGATGAATTAGGAGCAGTAGAGGAAATACGAACTACCTTTGATATTTCTGTAATATCTGAAAAGGACATTAAGCCTACTAAAACAAATATCCCTAGCCTACCAACCGTTGAAAGCTGGGTAAACTTAAAAAGTCTTGGCGCTATTGGTGATGGCAGGACAGATGATACTGAAGTTATAAAAAAAGCAATTGAAGAGTATGAAACTATTTATATACCTCAGGGTTGGTATGTAGTAACAGATACCTTAGTATTGAAAGAAAATACTAAACTTATTGGAATGAGCCCAATCGGAACCCAGCTGGTTTTACCTGATAATGCTGAGAAATTTGCTGGTATTGGAGGGCCAAAGGCATTACTGGAAACACCTCCAAATGGTAAGAATATAGTGTATTCTATTGGAATTGACGCAGGTGGCAGAAATGCACGTGCTGTGGCCTGTAAATGGATGTCTGGAGAAACGTCATATATGAATGACGTTAAATTTATGGGCGGACATGGAATAATGGAGTGGGGAAATGGTGATTTCATCTGGCCATATAATTTAAATCGCACTGCAGACCTAGTTCCAGAAAAAATCTGGGATTCTCAATACTGGAGTCTATGGATTACCAACGGTGGTGGAGGTATATTTAAGGATATATGGACTGCAAGTCCGTACTCAAGCGCAGGTCTATATATATCAGATACCTCAACGAAAGGATGTATATATGGCATTTCTCTTGAACATCATGTCCGCTTGGAAGCTAAATTCAAGAATGTTTCAAATTGGAAGATTTATGGACTTCAGACAGAGGAGGAAGTTGCAGAAGGGACTAATGCTCAGCCTCTGGAATTAACAAACTGCAGTAACCTTCTGTTTGCTAATTTATATACTTTCCGTGTAGTATGGGTAAAAACTCCGTTTGATTATTGTATAAAAACTTCGGATTGCAGAGATATAGAATTTTTAAATTTACATAACTATTCACAGATGAAATATACAATTGATAACTTGCTTCTGGATGTAAACACAAATACCGAAGTAAGGCCTTGGCAACTGGCAAGACTTTATATTTCTGGCAAAGCACCAATGGAAGCAGCATATACTAAGTGCCAGCAATATAATCAACCTGCTGAGAAAATTTGCGGTGGATTCCAGTTTGTAGATGGTGGCTGCTGCGATGAGAGAGGCAATTTCTATTTTATTGACAGTGATCTTAAGCGAATCTATAGGATAGATGGGAAGACTCAAAACCTTACCATTCTGATGGATGCACCCTTTAAGCCTCTTTCTCTCGCTTTTGATACAGAAGGCAGATTGATTGTTATAGCAGAATACTATACTCCTGTAGGTGCAACCCACAACGGGAAGGTTATTGAACATAAAATGTCCAGTGAGGGTACAAGTACAAGTATGGTTATGTTTTATCCTAAGAATATCAGCATTGTGGCATATTCCTTTGAGCCTGATAATCCAGAAGAGACTATTTCAGCATTAAAAAAAGTGAAACGTATTAATATTAAGGAACCAAAAAAGGTTTTATATCCAGGAAATAGAATGTGTGAAATTTTGACTTATGATGCCGTGATAAAAACTCAGCAGGAAGAATGTTTCATTGGGCTGGACGGAGTTACAATCATTCCTGATCAGTATGATTTAATAAGAGCAACTTGCCTATCCGAAGTTATACCTGGTAAAAAGTTTTATTCCGTAGATGAAACTTATAAAAGGACTTATAAACATGAAACTGATACGGAAGGTTATATAAAAGGCTTTACTTTGGCAGCTGAAAGAGGGGAATACTGTTCAGTTGAGGGTCCTGATGGAAGATTATACGTATGCGATGGACAAATCCAGGTCTATGACAATGATGGCACATACATCGGTCATATATATGTACCTGAAAGACCTTCAACTATAGCTTTTGGCGGAGAAAATAGAAGTACCCTATATATAACTGCCAGGAAATCCATTTATAGAATCAAAATATAAAATCAATATATAGAATCAATATAACCGATAAAAATAAATATAAGCTATTTTATTATTAACAGAGGGAACTTTTTGTCATAGATTAGTGACAGAAAGTTCTTTCAATTTAAGGACTTAGACGGACGCCTCTACAGTTTCTCTCTAGTTTGATTTTGTTAATAAATAAAATAATTATTATTGACTCAGTCAAAAAGGATGTTAAAATATTTCTATTGAAGAATATTTTTTAGATCTAAGGAGGAAAATATTTGTATACAAGGTTAAAAAACCTACTTGCCATTAAAGGATATATTTTATTTGCTATTTGTTTACTGCTTGTTGGTATCGGAGTTTCTATCACGATGCCGTATATATCTCTATATTGTACAGAGGATTTAGGAATGAGCGCAGGAGCCTTTGGTGTTTTTATGGCCATTAGTTCGTTAAGCGGCATAGTGGTGAATTCACTTATAGCTAAACGTTCAGATAACAATATGGACAGAAAATGGATTATAATTTCAGCCATGCTTTCATCTGCTTTTGGGTATGCTTCGTTTTTAATATTTCATAACTTCTTTATTCTTTTGATTGCCGTCAGTCTGTTTAATGGATTAGGGGCTGCTGCTATGCCTCAAATTTATGCCTCAGCTCAGGAATCTGCAAATGCAAGTAAATCCGATGACAAAATATTTGCGATGTCAACATTACGTTCTCTTGTATCTCTCGGATTTCTAATAGGGCCATTAATAGGGACATTAATTTGGGGAGGTGTTGGATACAAGGGACTCTTTATTGGAACAGCATCCATTTTCGTTACAATTGCAGCTATTGTATTCCTGTCTCAGCGAAAACAAAAAGCGGTTCAAAGCAATACCATTAAGAGGAAAATTACAGGTACATCTTCTATCAAAAGCAAACATATCATGGTACCATTTATCGTGTTTATCTTTTTGTTTGCGATAAATGCCATTAATGGTATTAACACTCCATTATTTATTGTGAATGAACTTCATGGTACCCATGCGGATGTTGGATTGGTGGTTAGTATTTCCGCTGGTTTGGAAATCCCTATTATGCTTGCGCTAGGTGCTCTAGGTAAAAAAATATCAAACCATACCTTACTTATTTTTGGCTGCTTTATAGCAGTTATTTATTACACCATCTTAAGTGTATCGACCCAATCCTGGCAACTTATTGCAGCACAGCTTTTGCAGGCAACGTATGTGGCTATTGTAATGGGCAATGGACTAAGTTATTTCACCGATCTGCTGCCAAATTCACCTGGTCTGTCTACAACCATCTATACTAACGGGTCGATTATTGGAAGATTATTAGGAAATCTGGGTGGTGGCATGATAGCACAATTTGCGGGATTTCGTCATACTTACTGGGCGTGTTTAGTAATTGTTCTTTTCTCGTTCTTAATCTTATGGAGAACAAGACCCAATGAGAAAATGGAAGTATATACTTGATAAATACTCGTTATTTATAAGGATAATTTAAAGTTTATGTAGCCCTTCAAATGTAGTAATAATACATTTGAAGGGCTTTTTATGCTCTTCTATGAGAAATACCTAATTTTAATTGTTTGAAATAGTGGATATCGATGGGAGCTGTATTGATTAAATCATTTACTTTTATATTTCATTATCAACCATTATTAGAATTATTTGCTTATAAATTGTATTAATGCCGTTTGTTTACGAAATAATGGAATAGATGTGTATATTTATGCTGATGTAAATTAATAAACTCCAAAAAACTAAAAAAACTATTGACTTGGAGTAAACTCCAAGTGTTAGAGTTTAGATAACAAGAAGAAAAAATTATAACAAGTATCAAATCAAGACAATGGAGGATGATTATTATGAAATACAGAAAATTAGGAAAAACAAACATTTAAGTATCGGCAGTTGGATTAGGCTGTATGGGAATGAGTGCTGCTTACGGACAGGCAGATGATATAGAAAGCATAGCCACTTTACAATTTGCCTTGGATCTTGGGATAAACTTTTGGGATACAGCTGATATTTATGGAAACGGCGTGAATGAAGAATTGATTTCTAAAGTACTGGTTCCAAACCGCAATAAGATTTTTATTGCAACAAAATTTGGTTTCCGTTTAAAAGATGGCAAAGGAGATGCATTTGTTGGCGGTGAAAGTTATGTTGACGCTTCCCCGAAGTGGATAAGTCAGGCAGTTGAGAATAGTCTTAAACGTTTGAGAATTGACACGATTGACCTTTATTATGCACATCGGGTAGATCCGAATGTTCCTGTAGAAGAAACAGTTGGTGCCATGGCGGAACTAGTAAAGGAAGGAAAAGTACGTTACTTGGTGTTAAGTGAGTGTACACCTGAGGATTTAAAAAAAGCTAATGCTGTCCATCCGATAACTGTGGTGCAAAGTGAATACTCACTGCTTACTCGCGATGTAGAAAAAGATATTCTTCCATTAACAAAAGAGTTAGGTATAACATTCGTTCCGTTTGCGCCATTAAGTCGTGGATTAATTACAAACAAACTTAATGTAAGTACACTTGCATCAAATGATTTCCGCAAAAATCTGCCACGTTATAGTGGAGAATATCTAGATAATAATCAGAAATTAGCATCTGAATTTGCTGAATTTGCCGCAGGTAAAAATTGCACACCTGCACAACTTGCCATAGCATGGGTAATGGCACAAAGTGATAATATCATTCCTATTCCTGGAACAAAACGCAGAAAATATTTAGAAGAAAATGCAGGTGCGGCAGATGTAACTCTGACTGCTAAGGATGTGGAAGATATAGAAAACGCATTAAAGAAATATTCAAATATCGGGCCACGTTATAGTACCCATGAGAACAAATTTATAAAAAAATAATTATATCGGTTTCATATGTACCACATCAAATTGTTGGTTTTAAGTAATTGTGAAGGAGAATATTTAAATGGAAAAAATTCTTATATCAGGAGGTGAAATCACATGACGATTACAGAAGTAAGTGAAAAATATGATCTCTCCCAGGATACACTTGTGGTTACAGTTACGTTAACTTACAGTAGATCTGGCACTTCTGCAGACGAATAATTATTACTTATAGTTGGAGGTTTCAAGTGAAAAAGATTCTCGTGATTGATGATGAGTTGGCAATTAGAGACCTGCTTGAGTTTGTTCTCAAAAGAGAAAACTATCAGGTAAAAACAGCAGAGAATGGTAGTACAGGACTTATGGAGATTGATTTCTTTCAACCGGATCTAATTTTACTAGATCTAATGCTGCCAGACTACTCCGGCTATGATTTGTGTAAGGAAATCGAAAAAAAATACGTGATTCCAATTATCATGTTATCTGCAAAGAGTGAAATTATTGATAAAGTACTAGGGCTTGAGCTTGGAGCAGAAGATTATATTACAAAGCCTTTTGATAATCGAGAACTTATTGCTAGAATCAAAGTTGTTCTTAGAAGATATGAACAAAATAACCTAATAAAAGATGATGAAGCAAATCAAATAACATATGAGGAGTTAGAATTTGATCTAGAGACAAGAATGGTGCTGAAAAACGGAACTCGAATTTTCCTGACAGCAAAAGAATTTAAAATTCTTGAAACTCTGTTGAAAAGGCCTAAAAAGATTTTTACAAGAGATGAACTCCTAGAGATAGTATGGGGTTACGATTATTTAGGTGACAGCCGAAGCGTTGATATGACAATTATGCGACTAAGAAAGAAGTTGGAAGATGATCCTGAAAACCCGAGGTATGTAAAAACCATTTATGGATTTGGGTACCAACTGGGAGGTGAATCCGATTGAAGTATGCAACTAAGCTTCTTTTGAGTTACTTATTATTGTCTGTCTTATCCTTTACCATTATCCTTATCTCGGTTAATAAAGCCATAGATTACTTTAGTTTTGTGACAATAGAAAAGCAAATGATGGAAAAGGCAGATATGTGTGAGTTGACATTTAGAGAAATACTCACAAAACATGAAAAATTAAAAGCCCAGGGACTAGCTCCAGATGTGCCTGAAAGTGCTTTGGAAACTTTAAAAGCTTCAGCTAAGGAAGTGCGGATATATGATAGTAACCTGAAGCTTAAGGGATTAGCTGTGGGTGGAATAAGAGTTAATAACGGGACACCTTTGATTTTTAAGGGAAATATTGAAAAGGCCCTAAAGGGGAATTATTCTTACACTGTCACAGAAAATAAATTAATTTATTTTGCAATACCCATTCAAGACCAATTTTATGAAAATGTCTATGTTTTCGAGCTAGTTGAAAACATCTCCTACTTTTACGATATCATGGATAAGATACGATATATATTGTTTATTGGCGCAGGAGGATTTATTTTTCTTATCACGCTTTCAAGTTTGTACATTGCGCGTAAAACTACAAAACCCATTAAATATCTACTTGGTGCTACTGAAAGGTTTTCAAAACAGCAATTCGAGCATGTTGAATTGCATAGGAAAGATGAACTGGGAATGCTTGCAGCGGGATTAAATCAGATGGGTATTCAATTGAAAGACTATATACAGTATCAGAAGCAGTTTGTTTCCAATGTTTCACATGAACTGAAAACACCTCTTGCTGCAATTAGTGGCTTTTCTCAATATTTATACGAGGGAGAAAATGAGGATAAGGATTTACAAAAGATATACTTTCATTTAGTAAATGAATCAGAGCGACTTACAATGCTCATTAATGAGTTATTGATACTATCCCGGTTTGACAAAGCAGATCAACTAGAGCTTAATACGGAGAAGACGGATCTATCTAAATTAATAAATAGTGTGGTTTTAGATTTGAAATCAAAAGCTGATAAACAAGAAATAACTATAGAAGTGAATCTGGAAAAAGCGGTTTTTGTATATGTCAATAAAATATTGATGTCACACGCAGTTGCGAATATTTTAGATAATGCTATCAGGTATTCCAGTCCAAAGACTCATATAAAGGTTGAAACTTTTGTTAGGCAAACTGAAGCTGTTATAAAAATAAGTGATCAGGGTATTGGAATCGACCAGAGTGATATATTACGAGTTCACGAGAGATTTTATAGAGCTAAGAATTCAAATGCCGCCAAAGGTTCAGGACTAGGACTTTCAATTTGCAAAGAGATAGTTGAGAAGTTTAACGGGCATTTAGAAATCGAAAGCGAAATTGGTGTGGGAACCACAGTTGCAATGATTCTTCCATTTACGTAAAGTTACAAGAATGATACAAGTCTGTTATTACACTAATAAAACTTGTATATATAATAAACACATAAAGTAAATAGAATAAATTTTTGGAGGTATAACAATGAAAACATTAAGAAAGTTAGCAACGATTAGTATAATTTTAGTATTTTGTGTGACAATCTTGGCTGGATGCGCAGGAAATCAGGGTAATTCGTCAGCTACTTCGTCAACTGACAGTAAATCAACTGATGTTTCAACTGGTACTTCAACCGGGACATCGACAGATAATTTAGCGGGCAGTACTTCCGAAGTAATAAAGGAGAATACAATACCAAAGAGCGGAAATGTTATTCTAAAAGAGTTATCATTTGTTTATAACGGCAATACAGTTGCTATTTCTGATATTGTTGATGATGAAAAGCTTGAAAGTATTCTTGGAAAAGCTATAGAAATCAAATCGCACACCTATTCAAAAGATGATGGAAAAAATATGGATACACTTATTGGCTTCACAGAAAAACAGTATAAATTTCCAGGTATTGAAATAAAAGCTATAAAGGCCCCTACTGAAGAGAACTTTACTATATTTCATATAAAAATTACCGATTCAAGCTATTCTACAATACGAAATATTAAAGTGGGAGACAGTGTTAAAAAGCTTAAGGAAGTATATCCTGAAGGAAATTTGATTGGTAATGGAGCACCAGAAGAAGAGGATGATTTTCAATATCTGCCGGTAAATTATGTTGATGGAATGAAATTTCATATAAAAAACGAAAATATTGAAAGCATTCTGATGTATAAGCTTCTGGACTAATTTAGCGTACTGTTGGGTTAGTATTCATTGTTTTGTTATCGAAGTTAAGCATCCAAATATTGAGCGGTATAGCATTACGTATTAGATTTACAACGTAATGCTATTCCGTTTTTGGTTTAAAATGGTTACCAAAGGGCTCAATTATTGCAAATTCTATTAATTAATCTTCATCACATATTATTTTATCACATAATTCGCTCGTCTTACCTGGAGTACCTTCATATGCATTGATATACATTTGCTTTATTTCACAGATTAACGGATACCTTGGATTTGTTCCTGTACATTGGTCATCAAAAGCTGATTCGCACATTTCATCAAGAGTAAGATAAAACTTTTCCTTAGAAACACCGGCTTCGCTGATAGTTTTGGGAATATTAACCAAATTTTTCAAGTCATCAATTGCTTTAATTAATAGGTCAATCTTTTCTTCTTCAGTGCTTCCACCTAAGCGTAGAAAATCAGCAATTTCAGCATATCTCCATTTTGCATTCGGATATTTATATTGTGCAAATGCCGCCTGCTTTCTAGGATCGTCAACTGCATTAAATCTTATAACATCATCAATTAATATTCCATTTGCAATTCCGTGTGGTACATGATGCATTGCACCAAGCTTATGTGCCATCGAGTGACACACACCTAAAAATGCATTTGAAAATGCCATACCAGCTATAGTCGAAGCATGAGCCATCTTTTCTCTTGCTTCAATATTGCTTGAACCTTCATTATAGGCTAGTGGTAGGTACTTGAAGATTAACTTAATTGCTTCTAGTGCCAATCCATTTGTGAATTCTGTGGCAAGGATTGATACATAAGCTTCAATAGCATGTGTCAGGGCATCTATGCCTGAAGCAGAAGTAAGTCCTTTGGGCATATCCATCATTAGTGCTGCATCGATAATAGCCATATTAGGTGTTAGTTCATAGTCGGCTAAAGGATATTTAATTCCAGTTTTTTCATCTGTAATAACTGCAAATGGGGTAACTTCTGAACCTGTACCTGCTGAGGTTGGAATAGAAATCATCATAGCCTTTTCTCCCATTTTAGGGAAAGTATAAACTCTCTTTCGAATATCCATAAACCTCATTGCGAGATCCTCAAATCTTACCTCGGGATGCTCATATAGCACCCACATAATTTTTGCAGCATCCATCGGAGAACCTCCACCAACTGCGATAATCACATCAGGTTTGAAGCTTTCCATTTCAAGAGCTCCTTTTTTAGCAGCTGCAAGGGTTGGGTCTGGTTCAACATCGGAAAATACCTTATAACTAACTTCCATTTCATTCAATATAGCAGTAACTTTGTCGATATATCCCAATTGGAAAAGAACTTTATCGGTTACGATAAATGCCTTCTTTTTACCTAAACTACTCAATTCTTTTAATGCTATACCAAGACTTCCATATTTATAGTAAATTTTTGGAGGAACTCTAAACCAAAGCATATTTTCTCTCCTCTGTGCAACAGTTTTCATATTCAATAGATTCTTAACACCAACATTATCAGATACTGAGTTTCCTCCCCAAGTTCCGCAACCTAAGGTTAAGGAAGGTGCAAGCTTGAAATTAAATATATCACCTATGGCACCATGTGATGCAGGCATATTGATAATTGTTCTTCCTGTTTTCATGACAGCTCCGAATTGGTGTATTCTGTCTTTTGATTTAATCTGATTAGTATAAAGTACAGATGTATGCCCAAATCCACCAAGCTCAATAAGTCTAATTGCCTTATTAAGAGCTTCATCAAAGTTACTTACCCTATACATGGCAAGAATCGGAGATAGCTTTTCAAGTGAAAAAGGCTCTTCTTTTTCTACTGATTCAACTTCTCCTATAAGGACTTTTGAAGTTTTTGGAACATCAATTCCTGCCATTTTGGCTATTTTGCAGGCACTCTGTCCAACTATAGCTGCATTTAATCCATTATTAGCTACTATTATGTTCCTTACTTTGCCTACTTCATTTTCATTGAGAATATAAGCGCCTCTTGCCTGAAATTCGTATTTTACCTTATCATATATCTGGTCCAAAACAATTACAGCTTGCTCAGAAGCACAGATTACACCATTATCAAAAGTTTTTGATAGAAGGACAGAACTTACTGCCATCATTATATCGGCAGTTTCATCAATAATTACAGGAGTGTTTCCTGGACCTACGCCTATTGCAGGCTTGCCCGAAGAATAAGCTGCCCGCACCATTGCTGGTCCTCCTGTAGCAAGAATCAAATCTGATTCCTTCATTAAAAGCTGTGAAAGCTCAACGGTTGGTTCATCTATCCAGCTTATTATTCCTGCAGGTGCACCAGCCTTTACTGCAGCATCCAATATTATTTTAGCTGCGTATATTGTTGATTTTTTTGCCCTAGGATGTGGAGAGAATATGATGCCATTTCTTGTTTTTAACGCCAATAAAGACTTAAATATTGCTGTGGAAGTTGGATTAGTTGTTGGAATAATAGCAGCTATTATTCCAACTGGTTCTGCAACTCTTGCTATTCCAAATGATTCATCCCTTTCAATAATGCCACAAGTTTTTTCATCCTTGTATTTATTATAAATATACTCTGAGGCAAAGTGGTTTTTTATTACTTTGTCTTCAACAATACCCATTCCAGTCTCTGTAACGGCCATTTTAGCAAGTTCAATTCTTGCATTATTTGCAGCCATTGCAGCTTGTCTAAAGATTTCGTCTACCTGTGCTTGAGTATAAGTTGCAAATGTTCTTTGAGCAGCTCTTATTTCTATCATTTTTTGCTTTAAATCATTAACATTTTCTATCGCCATACATTATATCTCCTTAAATTATAGAATTAGTTTTAAAACATTTAAATAAATTCTAAATATTTAAACGTTAGCTTTAGTTTGCCAGAATGAAAAAGCTTTATTCTGATAATGGAAAGATTGAAAGTATTTTGATTTATGAGCTTCTGGATTAATTAATGAACTGTTGTTAAATTACTGCTAACCCTAGTAAGTGGTAAAATCGGAAATTAAGAAGGAAAACAATGACAAAAAGGACTGTAACAAAGCTAATTTACAACTAAGTTTGTTACAGTCCTTTTGCTTTTTTGTACAGAAGTAATAGTAAATAAATAATTTGATAAGTTTTGCTTGTTTATATTGACTAAAATTATTTCTAAAAAAATTAAAGGATTATAAAATAAATCACATTCATTTGGTAGGAGTTAAAGGATAGTATATGAGTATAGAACTTGACCGACAAAATTATTGTTTCCAGAACACGCTTTGTTTATACTTGTCGGACACGTAAAAATTTTCAGGAGGATAATGACATGAAAAAAGTAATTGCTTTAATTTTAGTAATAGTCCTTGCTGTAGGTACATTGGCAGCTTGTGGTACTTCATCAAACTCTACCGATACTTCAGCATCCACTGCTCCATCAACAACAGCTAGTGGAAAAGTAATTGGTGTAGCAATGCCTACTCAGTCACTTCAACGTTGGAACCAGGATGGCCAAAACATGAAGAAGCAGCTTGAAGATAAGGGATACAAAGTAGATCTTCAGTATGCTAACAACGATGTAAACACACAGATTCAACAAATTGAAAACATGATTACTAAAGGCAGTAATGTTCTCGTAATTGCAGCTGTTGATGGAGCAGCTATATCTGATGTATTGAAAAAAGCAGCAGATAATGGCGTTAAGGTAATAGCTTATGACAGACTTATCATGAATAGCTCTAATGTAGACTATTATGCAACTTTTGACAATTATAAAGTTGGAGAGATTCAGGGACAATATATAGAAGAAAAGCTTGGATTGAAAGACGGAAAAGGACCTTTTAATATTGAACTTTTTGCTGGATCACCTGATGATAATAATGCAACATTCTTTAATGGTGGCGCAATGAGTGTTTTGAAACCATATATAGACAGCGGTAAACTTGTAGTTACAAGTGGTCAGAAAGATTTTAACACAATAGCAATTCAAGGATGGGATTCTGCAAAATCACAAGCTAGAATGGATAACCTAATAACAGCTAATTATGCTGGAGGTAAAAAGCTTGATGCTATACTTTCACCAAATGACAGTCTTGCAATTGGTATAGTTTCATCCCTTAAAAATGCAGGTTACGGAAGTAGCGATAAACCATATCCAATAATTACAGGTCAGGACTGTGATAAGCCGAATGTAATAGCTATGATTAACGGACAGCAGTCAATGTCAATATTCAAGGATACTAGAACTCTTGCAACTAAGGTTGTTGAAATGGTTGATGCTTTGTTACAAGGTAAAGAAGCTTCTGTCAATGACACAAAGACTTATAATAACGGAAGTAAGGTTGTTCCATCGTTCCTTTGTATTCCAGTATACGCAGATAAAGACAACTACAAGCAAATTCTTGTTGATAGCGGTTACTATAAGGAGTCTGATCTTAAGTAATAATTATTTAGATTATGAAAAAAAGAACATTATGCAAACCGAACATCTATGTGTTCGGTTTGCATATGTCAAGGCTTCATTTAGCTTTAATATATGCAAGCCGAACACAAACTAAGGAAAGGGAGATGAGGAAATGGCAGAGTTTATTCTTGAAATGCAAAATATTACGAAACTTTTTCCTGGAGTAAGAGCCCTTGACAACGTTAATTTTAAAGTGCGAAAAGGGGAAATTCACGCACTTGTTGGAGAGAATGGAGCGGGAAAATCTACATTAATGAACGTATTGAGTGGAATTTATCCCCACGGCACTTACACCGGAGATATAATTTTTGACGCGCAACAATGTGCTTTTAGTAACATTAAGGACAGTGAAAAGATAGGAATTGTTATAATCCATCAGGAATTGGCCCTTGAGCCTTACCTTTCAATAGGTGAGAATATATTTTTACGTAACGAAAGGTCAAAGCTCGGCTTTATAAACTGGAACAAGACACATATTCAGGCAACCGAACTCCTAAAAAAAGTAGGGCTTAAAGAGAACCCGTATAAACTTGTATCTGAAATTGGTGTAGGAAAACAGCAGCTAGTTGAAATCGCAAAAGCCCTGGCTAAAGATGTAAAGCTGCTTATACTGGATGAACCAACAGCTGCTTTGAACGAAGATGACTCGGCAAATCTGCTTCGGCTTATGCTTGAACTGAAAGCAGAAGGAATTAGTTCTATCATTATTTCTCATAAGCTAAATGAGGTATTAGAAGTTGCGGATTCTATCACCGTTCTTCGTGACGGAGCAACTATAGAAACTATAAAAAAAGATGAGGCTTTAACTGAAGATAGAATAATCAAGGGAATGGTAGGTCGTCAGCTGGTTGACAGATTTCCTAAACGTACACCTAAAATCGGAGATGTTAATTTCGAGGTTAAGAACTGGAATGTTTATGACCCGGCAATTGACGGAAAAAAGGTAATAAAGAATGTAAATATGAGTGTACGAAAAGGTGAAATAGTAGGAATAGCAGGTTTGATGGGCTCAGGTAGAACCGAACTTGCTATGAGTATATTTGGTAAGGCCTATGGCAGGAATATCAGCGGAGAGATAATAAAGGACGGTAAAAAAATCGAACTGCAAAATATAAAACAGGCAATTGACAACGGATTGGCTTATGTAACAGAAGATAGAAAATCCGCTGGACTTATCCTAATTCAAGACATCAAAAACAATATCTCTCTTGCGGGAATTAATAAGTTAAAAAGTAGACTGTTTGTAGACGAGAATCAAGAAGTTCAGATTGCTGAGGATTTCCGTAAAAAAATGAATATAAAATCTCCTAGTATATTGCAAAAGACCGGTAATTTATCCGGTGGAAACCAGCAGAAGGTAGTATTGAGCAAATGGATATTTACAGAACCTGATGTGTTGATTCTTGATGAACCTACAAGGGGTATTGATGTAGGAGCAAAATACGAGATATATACTATAATAAACAAACTGGTGGATGAAGGAAAGTCAGTAGTAATCATATCATCAGAACTTCCTGAGATACTGGGCATGAGTGACAGGGTATATATTATGAACGAAGGAAGAATTGTAGGGGAACAAGACGGAAAAGAAGCTTCACAGGAAAGTATAATGAAATGCATTATGCAGAGTAACAGGGAGGTAGTATAATGGAAGCGATTAAAAATATTTTTAAAAATAACATAAGACAATACGCAATGTTGATTGCGTTAGTTGTAATTATGGCATTTTTTCAGATTGCAACAAAAGGTATTCTGCTGTTACCGATGAATGTGTCAAATTTGATACTTCAGAACAGCTATGTGCTAATCCTTGCGGTTGGTATGACACTATGTATTTTAACCGGTGGTAACATAGACCTTTCAGTTGGTTCGGTTTGTGCTTTTATCGGTGGTATAATGGGTATATTAGTAATAAACATGAAAATGAATGTTGGACTAGCAGTTGTGGTCTGCCTCTCGTTAGGTGCAGTAATCGGAATCTGGCAAGGCTTCTGGATAGCATATGTAAGAATTCCGGCCTTTATCGTTACATTAGCAGGAATGTTAATCTTCAGAGGGCTGACAATTACAATGCTCAAAGGTTTGACTCTATCACCTTTTCCAGATAGTTTTACCAATATCAGCTCAGGATATATCCCAGATCTATTTAAGGGACTTGGTACAAAATTGAACATGTTGACTATTTTCGTAGCAATTATTATTTCAATTATATATATTTATCTTCAGGTTAAGAAAAGAGCAGATAGAAAAAAATATTCCTTTGAAGTTACACCAGGGTATATGTTTGTTATTCAAATAATTCTTGTGCTAGTTGCAATAAACCTTTTCTCGTATTGGTTAGCTATATACAAGGGAATTCCTATAATTCTAGCGTTAATAGGTATTCTTATACTGGCTTATTCAATCTTCACAATGAAGACCGTTCCAGGGCGTTATATTTATGCAATGGGAGGAAATGAAAAGGCGGCAAAACTATCAGGGATAAATACTAACAAGGTACTTTTTTTATCATATGTAAATATGTCAGTCATTGCTGCTCTAGCAGGAATATGCTTCACTTCACGTCTGAATGCAGCTTCACCTCAAGCCGGAGTCAACTTTGAACTTGATGCCATAGCAGCCTGCTTTATAGGAGGAGCCTCTGCTTACGGCGGAATAGGAACAGTAGTTGGAGGTGTCATTGGTGCACTAGTTATGGGCGTTCTCAATAATGGTATGTCAATATTGGGAGTAGGCAGTGACATGCAGATGACAATTAAAGGTCTTGTTTTATTGGCAGCAGTTGCGTTTGACGTATTTTCAAAAGCAAAATCAAAATAGAACTAAATAATCTGACTTAAAGAATAATATAGGATTTCATACTGTCATTTGTAACATACATTTGACGGTAGAAATCCTATTTTTTTTAAGAATATTTGTTTTAAAATAAAATTTCCTATTAGCTGGTTTTCAGAGGCTAAGATTAAGCATCAATTAATTGATTTGTGATTTCTTGTTTATATTTTTAAATCCTTCAAATACTATTAACGGACTTATATTTAAGTACCTTATGCTCAATACTAAATTCTGATAACTTTAATGCAGATTAGGTTACGAAGCTTCAAATATAAAAGATTCGAGGAGTTTACAATATAGAATGGTTAAATATTTATTTTCTAACAAAACAAAAGTCTTATTTTTTGTACTGGCAGCAATTATAACTTTAGCGGGCTGTGCCAGCTCAAAATTCGAAAAAAATAATACAGCTATTGAGCCAAGTACAACATCCAAGGAGAAATCTACTGTCACAAAAAATAAGGATATCATAATAGCTATGGTTCCAAAATCTCTGGATAATCCGGTGTTTCTGGATGCCTTAGAGCAAGGTGAAGCTATTGGAAGGACGTTGGGTATAAAGATTGAATGGCTTGGCTCTATGCAATCAGATTCAAATGAACAGGTAGCTATTGTAGAGAGCTTAATTCAGCGTGGGGTAGATGGAATTGCTATCAGCTGTATTGATCCAGAAAAGATGAAACCTATTATTAATAAAGCTGTTAAAGCAGGGATAAAGGTTGCAACCTTTGATTCAGATTCCCCGCACAGCGACAGGCTTTTTTATTGTGGAACCAATAACTATGCTGCAGGTGAGGCTTGTGGAAAAGCACTGATAAAGGTGCTGAAGGCAAAAGGTAAAGATAAGCAGTTACAAAGGCTTTTGGTAATGACAGCTGATAAGGAAAGTAATAATCTGAATGAGAGACTCAGTGGCTTTCTTGATACTGCCAGAAAAGGCGGGATTACGCTGAATATAATAGATACACTATACTGTAAGGACGATGTAAATATTGCAGGGGACATGCTTGAAATGTATATCCGGACAGGTGAGAAGCTGGACGTTTTTTTCAGTACGGGAGGTTGGCCTTTTGTTTCTCCCTCTGAGTCTATGACGGGTTTTCATGCCTGGTGCCAAAATGGAGGAACTTCGATTCTCATAGACACATATTATCCTGTATTGGAAGCTGCGCAACAAGGTATGGCAGATGCTCTGGTAGGCCAGAATCTAAAAAAAATGGGCGAACTGAGTATTAGAAATCTATATAGTGTTATAAAGGATGGGAAAATCCCTTCTAAGTTCATAGATACTGGATTGGAACTTGGTGATAAGAGTAATTATACTCAACTCCTCCAGGAAAAGCAAAGATGGGAGATAAAGTAAATTATGAAGAGTAAGGTTTTTTCAGGTTTATTTAAGAAATTCAGTATTTACAGTATAAGATCCAAAATGACCATTTGCTTTTTGGCATTAGGTATAATCCCTATAATTATTTTTGGACTGATATCCTATCATCTTTATTTTCAAAACCTCCATAAAAACGTTACAATCTATTCTGGTCAGGTTATTGAAAGGGTTGATAAAAATTTAGAGACCTACATCAGTGATATTGAAAATATTCTACAGTTAAAGAGCAATTACTACTTTCAGCAGTATTTGAAATTAAATGAAGCAGGAGACATAGAGGGAAACAGAAAGTATACAGTTAGGATTTGGGAAACCTTTGACATCCTTAAGCAAATGAAAACCGACCTGGTTAATATAAGGCTTGTATCACATTCGGGCAGTATTATAAGCAACTACGGGAGATACTGGATAGATGTTTCTAAAGATCCTTTATATAGTCAGCTTGTGAACAATAAAACGGATGTGGTATCCATACAGCCCCCTCATTTGAACTTCCTAAACCAAAAAGTGTTTTCAATCGGTGAAGTAGTTACTGGAAATGCTATTGGGGGACAGGGAATTATGGCAATTGATATAGATGTAAATTTCCTAAATAAAATTTGCAGTGACATAAAGCTTGGTGAAACAGGCTTTGTTTTTCTTGAGAAAAACGGAAAAGTGGTTTTTAGCCCACAAAGCTCGGATAAACAGGAGTATTCCAACGAAATAATTCAAAACCCCAAGCTAATGAATAGTGAAAATGGGAACTTTATAGACAAAATTAATAAAACAAATTACATTATTACTTTTAAGACATCAGCTATAACCGGCTGGAAAATCATAGGTGTTTCACCTGAGACAGAGATGGCCAGCGAAATTAGTATGATAGGCTGGGTGTTCTTCTGGCTCATTACATCAATTATAATAATAGTTTTATTGCTTACAATTTACATTACTTCAGTTCTTACCAATCCTATAAGAAAGCTGAGAAGCCTAATGAAACATGCTTCGGAGAATGATTTATCCATCTATGCCGATATAAGGACCAGGGATGAGATAGGGCAGCTCGCCAGCAGCTTCAACAAAATGATGAATCAGATCAGAGATCTTATGGCAAAGGTTAAAGACGATCAACAGAAAATCAGGGAGATGGAAATGAAGGCAATGCAGGAGCTGATTAAGCCACATTTTGTTTATAACACACTTGATTCCATCATAGGACTTTTAGAACAAAACAGAAATGATGATGCAATTAATCTTATAGATTCTTTGGGTAAGTTTTTTAGAACAAGCCTTAGCCATGGAAGGGAAGTTGTTCTGATCCGGGAAGAGATTAACCATATCAGAAGTTATCTGATGATACAGCAGTTCAGATTCTCCAATAAGTTTGATTTCCTGTTTGAAATTGATGATGAGATATATAATTTTAAAACACTTAAACTCATATTACAGCCGTTAGTTGAGAACTCTATATATCATGGGGTTAGAAATTTAAATAAAAAAGGTCTTATAGTTATTAATGGTTATTTAAAGGACGATCAGGTTGTTTTTGAAATTTCTGATAACGGTGAAGGTATCGAGGATGAGAAAGTTGATCTCCTGAACAGAATAATGGCGGGGGATGAAAAAGTCGAAGATCAAAACCTGTACTTCGGTATTAGGAATGTAAATGAGAGGATAAAATTGAATTTTGGCAGTTGTTATGGCATGAAATATCAAAGCAAAATATCGGTGGGCACGAAAGTTGTACTTAATATTCCACAGGTCAGGTAGGTGAGAGTATGTTCAGGATTTTAGTAGCAGAAGATGAAGAAATGATAAGGAATAAAATATTACACAATATTAATTGGAAAGAACACGGATTTGAAGAGGTTTTTGAAGCGTGTAACGGTGTTGAAGCACTGGAAATCTTCAAAAATAATAATATTGATATAGTTATAACGGATATACAAATGCCAGAAATGACCGGAATCGAACTTATTAGGGAGATAAAAAGCCTTAATAAGGGCACAAAATGTGTAATTATCACTGCATACGCAGAATTTGAATATGCCAAGGAATCTGTAAAACTAAACGTTAATGATTATATACTAAAGCCTTTCAGATCAAAGGATCTTTTTGAAATAGTAAAGAAACTTTCTGAGGAAATTATTCGGGAGCGTAATGAACGTATCGAGGTTGAAAACCTAAGAAGTCAGTTGAGAGAGAATAAGAAGGCTTTGCAGGATAAACTTTTGAATGATTTACTCAGTAACAGCTTTATTGGGAACATTGATAATGACCTAAATTATCTGGAATTATCAATGCTAAAGGATAGGGAGTATTTTATAGCGGTAGTAAATATTTGTAACTTTATCGAACTTATTAGTGAAGAGGATGAAGAACAGAAGTATATAGTCAATCTTTCTCTCTATAATTTAGTAAGTAAATTCCTTTCCACATATGATATGGACAGAGGAAAAACCTCTGACACTGAGTTGGTTTACTCTGTAATAAACTATAAAATAGATCAAATTGTAATAGCTGTATATAATGATATTGAAACATTCATACCGGCATTTGAAGCGCTGATTGAGTGTGGAAGAAAGGAACTTGGCTTTAGTATTACAATTGGTATGGGAAATAAATATAAAAGTCTTACAGACATGCATATATCATACAAAGAAGCATGTTCAGCAGCTATGCTCGACCGTGTTTACGGAAGAGAAATAGTTTATAGATTTAATGACCTTAATTTTGGAAACAAGGTTTACAGCAAGCAGCTCCATATTCTTAGTGACACCAAGCTATATGATGATCTTAAGGTTGGAGCTTTTGCAGAGATAAAAAAAGATATAGTAGATATTATTACTCAAATCAAGAATTCAAAATTGGAACTCGATGCCATTAACACAATTATTTATAATATAATGATTTTATCCTGCAAAACTATTAATGAATTAGGGTATGATGTATTTGATATTATGGGTGAAGATTTTAACCTTCACTTCGATGTCAAGGAAATAAATAATCTGGTACAACTTGAAGAATGGTTCCTGACCTTCTTTTACAAGGTCTATGAATATATTAACCTTAAGCGAAGTAACAGGAATGAAAACCTACTTGCCAAAGTAAAAGATTATGTGGATCAGAATTACAAAGAAAATATAACTCTTACCAGTATTTCAAAAACTTTTGGAATTAGCTCTGGTTATCTTAGCGTTTTATTTAATGAATATATTGGACAGAATTTTATAGATTATCTCACAAACCTTAGAATCCAAAATGCTAAAAATCTGCTTAAAAGCACAGACCTGAAGATATATGAAATTGCAGATAAGGTAGGTTACCGGGATGCATACTATTTTAGTACTGCTTTCAAGAAAATTGTAGGTATAAATCCTACTGATTACCGAGAAAAGTTAAATATGCTTTGAAACATTGTGATAAATTAAACGTCAAATAGCTAAGATATGCATAAAATAAGAGTTTCCGTATTAAATATAGATTATGCAATAAAACATAAATAGGGGGACTAATATGAATAATTTAAGAAGATTTGACGTCCATTGCCATATGTTCAGCCTTGATTCTATAATGGCAGAAGTAGCTGCAATGGCTATTTATTATGTTGTAAAAAATCTTAGAAGTAATGGAAATACAGATGGAACAATTTCAGATAAGTATGTTGATGAAATTTGGACCAATCTGCAAAGTGTACTTGAGTTTATTCTTGTATACGTTGGAGATACTGAAATGCAGTATAAATATATGCAGAAGACCTTCCAAAAACAATCACAAGATCAAATCGCAATTGTTCCACTAATGATGGATATATTCTATATGTTCGACGGAATACTTAATAGTGAAAATTATGGTATTGAGTATGAGAGTTTAAATAGTACTTCAAAAGATGATGCTATAAATATAATACTGGACAAAATAAGTAACTATATCTCAAGCAAAATAGCCCGGTTTTCTGAAGAAGAAATAGCTCAGTGTATAAATGAAATTCAAAATACTAAAGGGTTAAAATATGATCGTGACAGTCTGGGGTTCAATTTTTTAACACCAGGGTATTATCTTCAATATGAACGGTTAAAACAAATACATACTAGGTATCCGCAAACAGTATTCCCATTTCTCGCTTTTGACCTAAGAAGACCAAACATTATGAATATTGTAGTGAAAGAAGTTAACCGTAAATCGTTTTAGGGTATAAAGTTGTATACCAGATTGGGTTTTCACCCTGACGATAACGGTATGATACCTTTATATCAACATTGTATAAAGAATGATTTACCTATAGTAGTACATACAAGTAATGAGGGTTTTCCTGCCTTTTATAACTGGAAATATACTGAAAATGCCAATCCATCGGCATGGTCAAATGTTCTTGCAAAAAATCCAAAACTCAGAATTAATTTTGCACATTTTGGTGGCAGTAGTGAGGTCTGGAGTAATAAAATTATTGACTATATGGAAATGTATGATAATGTTTATGCAGATTTATCCTATTCGGTTGAAAAAACTATAGAAACTACGTTGAAATATTGGAAATCTCACCCTATAGTCCAAGAAAGACTTTTATTTGGCACAGATTATCCAATGACAACATTTTTGGGATCATTGGATAATTACTATGATAATTTCTTGAAGAAATTTGATAAAAATCAAATGAATGCACTTATGGTTACTAACACGCAGAAATTTTTAAAAATCGATTAGCAGCAATAAAAGATAAACGGTAAAACTTAGAATTATGTAAAAATTTAACCAACTATAACTCTTATAGTCGCGCATGATGGGTTGTTTAACTGCCGATACTTATGAATTTTTTAATAATCTACAAGTAAAAAGGGATAATAAAACTGTGATATTTCACAATTAAAAAAATAAGGGGAGAAAAAAAGACAGTGAAAAAAATAGCAGCAGTAGTAGCATTAATATCGATTTTTATCTTTGGAGCAGCAACAGCAGCTAATGCCCAACATTATGTTAAAAAGGGTGAAACTCTCTCTAAGATTGCCAAGGAATACAATATGAGTTTGGCAGATTTAATTTCCTTGAATCCACATATTGAGAATCCAAACGTGATTCGTTTAAATGATTATATTGTTGTAAGAACGCAAACTCAAAAGCAAAAAGATTTGGTGGATTATGCACGATCCCTTCAATCCGTGACCGCCTACAAATACGGCGGAACCAATCCTCCATATTCAACCGATTGCAGCGGATGGGCACAGCACGTGTTCAAGAAGTTTGGGGTTGTTTTGCCAAGAGTAAGCCGTGACCAAGCCAAAACAGGGCAGCCGATCACGTTCCAACAGCTTCGGATTGGTGATTTGATGTTCTTTTCAATAAGGGCTGATAAAGTCATCACGCATGTTGGCATCTATATGGGGAATGATTATTGGATTTCCAATTTGAATGCGGAAAAAGATGTTCAAATTTTAAGCTCTTGGGGTTCTTGGAGCCAAAAATATTTCCTTTGGGGAACTAGACAAAAATTTTAGGAACACGTGAAAATGAAAAACAAGTAAACCGTTAACCGATGAACAGTAAGAACGACAAGCACAATATTTTAATGAAAAAATAGTTAATGATTATGCAATGGCACGAGAGCATCTATAAGTTTAATTCTTTCAAATAGTTAACTTTATTTTAGCCTTGACAGAGTAGCCAGACTCTGACAAGGTTTTTTAATTTGTTAATTTAACTTTAATAAACACAGATGTTGCATGTTTAACTTTATCTTTTAAGCTCCTTAAACAGACATATTGTAAGGTTTACTCTAAAACTAAAGAGTTATTATCTAAAATAATAGTAATAAGCTAACATTTTGCTCGATAACTTAACCTTTTTGTAAGTTACACTTTAATGGACATCAATAGACAATAATTTCGGTAGTGGTGATACAAAGTTCTCTCCCTCCAATTACGCGAAATAATAATTTCGCGTAGTTGGAGGGGCCGTTATAACTGAAATATAAAAGTTGGTGTCTTATTATTCTATTCAGATAAAATACGTACCTTATTGATAAATAAAAAACATGATATAAAAAGTTGTAGCTATATTTCAATTAAATCTTACTTATTTTCGTTAATTATTACATTTTTGCAGAAACATTTTAATGTTCTTTTCCTCTTCGCTACGATTTGCTCCCAATCTACCTAATCTATCACATAAACCAAGTAAAGCAACTTCTTTAATGTCTGTTTTCTTTTTCATTGTTTGTACATCAGCAAATGGTAAATTGTTAACAACGAAAAGAATTTGCATATGCCATCTAATAAGCTCAGCTACTTTTTCGATAAATAATTCCTCATCTGTAAATCCTATTAAAAGCTTTCTTGCAAGCTCGGCTCCTAATTTATCATGATCGTAGGAGGTTATTTTACCTTTACGATCTTTAGTTGTAGCAGGTTTTCCTATATCATGTAGCAAGGCTGCCCACATGAATACTCTTTCATCATGACTTTGATTTTTGACTTTAGCTGCTTCATCTACAACCAACAAAGTATGATTCCATACATTTCCTTCAGGGTGGTGCTTAGGAGACTGATTTGTCTGCTTTAAGTTATTAAGCAGCTCAAAAGGATATTGCCCGAATAATGGTTCTTTTGATATTTCATTGAGGTATAAAGACGGCTGTTCATCATTTAATAAATGCATATTTATTTTTGCAAATATATCGTATATTTCATTTATTTCTGTCATTTTATGTTTTCCCACTTATATAAAATTATTTTTAGAATTTTTTCTTAAATAGTTTCCCTTGAAATAATTAAATTATACTTTTTTGATAGCTAGTTAACAGAAATATACTTTCTTTCGGATTTTGGATAATAAAGAAAAAATCCTAATAAACTTATATTTATAAGGATTTTTGGCCATTAACATTATTTTTAACACAAAATATCCTTTACCATCCAAGATTTTTGAATTTAATCTCGTTATCCCATAAATCCTGGAGCTTTTTTACGTATTCTCCTGGCATTGTGGCAGCACTAGTAGAAACATTTTCATTTAATTGTGCTATATTCCTAACCCCTGGAATAACTGTAGTTACTTCTGGATATGAAAGTATAAATCTTAATGCAGCCATAGTCATCGTTGTATTTTCATCTGAAATGAATTTTATTTTCTCTAGAAGTTCTGAACGTTTACTTATTACTTCTGGTGTCCATCGGCTCCTGACTCCCTCAAAGGTACTCAAGCTATTATACTTTCCCGAAAGCCAGCCTGAATCAAGAGGAACTTTAACTATTATTGCAATGTTCTTTTCTTTGGCAAGCTTGAAGGCCTCGGCTGTTTCCTGATAGAATATATTAAACATTACTTCTATAACACCTATATTGGTTTTATTTATAACCTCAAACATTTCCCTGCTGGAATCCACTGAAACCCCATAGGATAATATTTTCCCCTCAGTTTTCAATTCTTCCAGCAATTTAAAATGTCCATATTTACCGTCAAGATATTCAAAAGGAGGGTTATGTAGAAGAATAGAATCAACATAGTCCGTCTGTAACCGTCTTAAGCTTTGCTCAATTGATTCTTTTATTTTATCTACTGAAAACTCTGTAAACCCATCTGCAGTGTGACCGAATTTAGTATTTATTACTACCCCACTACGTTTCCCAACTAATGCTTTTCCAAGAAGCTCTTCACTTTTACCACGCCCATAATTAGGAGATGAATCAAAAAAATTCACATCTCTATCCAGGGCTTCATGTATAAGAGCTATTGAGACAGAATCCTCCATGTCTCCCCAATCCTGTTTATTACCGAGTTGCCATCCCCCGAAACCTACTTCAGAAACATATTTACTTGTATCCCCGTACAGTCTTTTTTTCATATTATTTCCCCCTAAAACACACAGTTAGTTTCATTAAGTCTTACGTGACTTATCCACCAAAATGGTTATTATCTGACTTAAGAGCCCAAATATGTAAACTCCATACCATCTCAGACACTAATAAGCTGATTATTATATATTATACATATAAAATAATTGCCATTACAACTATTTTATATTGTTACAAAATAGTTGTAATGGCAACGGGTTATGCCTATCTATACCTTATTTAAATTAAGTACAATATTGCATTACATTCCCATTCCATTCATAGTAAATAAATCTGGATTAAGCATACCAAATATCATAGCTATATGAGCTACTACCAGAAAAATGCCGACAAATATGGCATGTAGCTTTAGTTTGCTAACTTCATTCCTTTTTCTTCCAATAATGCCTGTTTCAAGTAAAAACATGCCTCCAAAAGGAATTACACCTAGAAGATAGAAACCAACTGCGATTACATCCGCAGGTCCTCTCCATCCACCTGTTGTGGTTAAAGGTATAACAGCAGTTGTAAATAGATAAATGAAAATCCCAAGAAAATAGAGACCTGCAAAAATACCTGTTATTTTACTTACCTTTTTTGCCATACCATTTAGATTCCTTGTGAAAAGTATTATCAATTCAGAAATTGCCAATGTTTCGGCGCAGATAACTGGCACTGCCATAAAGATAAGAAGGTGCCAGGGTTGAGCTGTTGCAAGTAATTCCATATAATGAGTCATTGTATTCATTAATTAAATCTCCCTTCAATATTTGTTTTAGTTTTGATCGTAATTAAATATTACCTTATTTATGTGAAGAAATTATGGAGATTATTAATTATTTCAAATCACATAATTGTAATCTGGTGTAATTTGTAGTAAAAACTGTTTTGTTCTTTCTTCTCGTGGATTTCTGAAAAATTCATTTGCTGGTGCACGTTCAATGATGAGACCTTGATCCATAAATACAACATCTGTCGCTACATCTCTTGCAAAGTTGATTTCATGAGTAACAACAATCATCGTTATACCCTCGTTTGCAACTTTCTTCATAACGCCCAACACCTCTTGAACAAGTTCTGGATCAAGTGCACTGGTTGGTTCATCAAACAGTATAACATCAGGTTTCATGGCAAGTGCTCTTGCTATTGCAATTCGTTGCTGTTGACCACCCGAAAGCTGTACGGGATAATGTGATGCTTTTTCACTTAAGCCAACCTTTTCAAGATATTTATTAGCCTCATTCTCTGCAGCCTTCTTACTCATCTTTTTTACGACGATTAAGCCTTCTGTAATATTCTCCAGTGCAGTTTTATGGGCAAAAAGGTTGTAACCTTGAAATACCATTGCTGTATTTTTTCTTACTTCTAATATCTCTTTTTTATGAACTCTGTGGTAATCTATTTGAAGATCTCCGATTTTCAAGGTTCCCGCTTGAGGATGCTCCAACAAATTGATGCAACGTAATAGTGTAGATTTCCCTGACCCACTAGGGCCCAAAACCGCCATAACACTACCTTGTGCAACATTTAAGTCAATGCCCTTTAATACCCTGTTGTTCCCAAAAGACTTATGCAAATTCCTAATTTCAATCATTGATGACACCTCTCTCATGACGGCGCAGTCGCCTTTCTGCTATACTTACCAAGCGCTCAAAGATTATGCAAATCAACCAATACATGATTGCAGCTACAATATATGCCTCGAAAAACTTAGAAGAACGCGCAGCAGCTATCTTTGCGTGTCCAATAATTTCGGGCACTGATGCGGCAAAAGCAAGTGAAGTATCTTTAAGCAACGAAATGAAGGAATTGCCCAAATTTGGAATAGCCACTACCGCCGCCTGTGGAATAATGATACGACGTAGAGCTTGTGGAGTGGTCATTCCCAAGGCTTCTGCTGCTTCTATTTGCCCCTTATTAACAGAGAGTATAGCAGCACGTATTGTCTCAGAGAGATATGCACCTACATTAAGAGAAAAGGAAACATACATAAATGTTATTGCGTGGATTGAAGAAATATCAATATTCCAACCATAGATGCTACTTAGATAGCGCAGTACCAAGGGAAGTCCATAATATGATAGAAAAATCTGCACCAACAGTGGTGTTCCACGCATGAATGAAACGTAAACCTGTGAAATTTGTAAAGCTACCGGTACTTTATATATTTTAACCAATGCTACCGCAAACCCCAGTAAGATGCCAAATATGAAAGCAACACAGGCAATAGATAGAGAGACTGGTATTCCCGCCGCTACACGAGGAATCAACTGTAGCATATATCCGAAATCTAATAATTCATTTGCCTGCATCCTATCTCCCCCACATCTAATTTATATTATTTTGAATAATCTACGCCAAACCATTCGATAGATAGCTTGCTAAGGGATCCATCTTCTCTGATCTTTGAAAGAGCCGCATCTACCTTTTTCTTTATTTCTTCACCAGCAGCATCTTTTTTGATGATAAAGTAGGTTGGATCTGCTGAAATACGGTCACCAACTGGCTCTACTTCGAGGTTCTTTGCTTTTGCTTTTGCAACAGCCATGATTGGATCATTTAACGTTGCGTCAATACGACCGTTGACAACGTCTTGAAGTAAAGTAGTCACGTCCTCTTCGTAATATACAATATCAAGAATTTTACCATTTGCGTTGTTCCAATCCTCCAGAATACGTGTAAAAGAATCTCCTACAGTTGTACCAATTTTTTTGCCTTTAAGGTCATTTAATGATTTGATGTCAGTACGACCCTTTTTAACAATTAACTGACTTACGCACAGAGCATAAGTATTATCAGTTAACAGGTACTTTGCTTCACGATCGGGATTACTGGTAATCTGGTTACCTAATAATTGAAACTTATCAGCATCCAGTCCCGGGAAAAGTGAATCCCATGGTCCAGCGACAAATTCGAATTTAATGCTTGCATCTGTTTTTTCAATAAGACGTAGTACCTCAATATCATAGCCAGTTAGTTTATTGTCTGCATTCACATATGAAAAGGGTTCATATGTACCCATCGTACCAACTTTAATTATTTGTGCATTTGTTGTAGCTGGTTCAGTTGATGACGAATCAGTTGTTGCAGAGGTTCCAGCTGCTACTGTCGAATCAGTAGATGTGGATGTTTGAGTTGAATTGGTTTGACCACAAGCAGTAAATAATAGTGCAAAAATCATTATTGAAATTGTTAAAATAGATAGTTTTTTCATAGTAATTCTCCTTATAATATTTATATTTGTTTATTTATTACCTTGTTAAAAGTCCTGCGTCTAGGACAAATTGGCTTCCAGTCACAAAGCGCGATTTATCACTTGCAAGGAAAAGTACAGCTTCTGCTACATCTTCGGGTTCAATCCAGGGTACAGGTAACAGATTCCCAGCTGAACGCTCTGCAATTTCCTGCGTTGTTGTTCCCTCAAGAAATGCAAGACCATCATTCATTGGGGTATTAACACCTGTGGGGTGAATGCTTATGACTCTCACTTTATATGGCGCAAGCTCAAGTGCCAGTGACTTTGTTAATCCGACCAAGGCCCATTTTGATGCAGCATAGTGAGATAGTCGATTCATTCCTCGCAGACCAGCAATTGAAGAATTATTTAATATAACACCATTTTTTTGCTCAATCATATGTGGTATCACATATTTAGCTGCCAACCAGGATCCTTTTAGGTTAATATCAATCATGGAATCCCATTCTTCTTCAGTTAGCTCGTGTGACAAGCCATATGCACAAATACCTGCATTGTTAAAAAGGACATCAATTGAGCCAAAAGCCTCGAAACCTTTTGCTACTGCACTTTCCAAATCCAGAGCGCTCCTGACATCACCTGCAAATACAATTGCTTTAGTACCGAGTGCTTCAATGTCTTGTTTAAGAATATCCAAATCATCCGACGAACTGTCGTTATATGCGGGGTAGCTTATTTTCCTGCCCAGATCAAACCCAATAATATTGGCTCCTTCTTTGGCAAATGCAAGTGCCACTGCCCGTCCCTGCCCTTTTGCTGCACCAGTTATAAAAATTGTTTTACCTTCAAATTGTCCCATAATAAGTTACCTCCTCGAATAACTTTCAAGATATTCATCCAAATCAACCTGTAATACATTATTTATCAAGTTTGTCGCTATCATTAGCCCTGCAAATGAAGTTAGTAGCACAATCTGCTCATCATTAAAAAATTTATGAAGCCTTACGAATAGCGTTTTGTCAATATTAGAAGCATCAGTCACGCATCGCTGTCCAAAATCAACAAGTATTTGTTCTTTTTCTGAGAGAACTGGATTGTCAGGATTTTCTCCAGAATCTATTAAAATCTTTCTAAAAAATGTGGAACATATCAAGCAGCTGTTCTGAGACGAAATGGCATGGCAAAAATAGTTAACACCTTTATCTCCAATAAATTCATGTACTGCATCTCTAAGGGGATACCATTCCATCAGTGCGTGAAAAGCTGGTAATGAATGAAGTAATGTCTTTTTCATATTTGTAATACGTCCATTTTTCTTAATCTGGTCGTCAAACTGCTCTTTTACGCTGATACTTGCTTCTGTATATTCAACAGGTAGTATACGTGCCATATTATCAATCCTTTCTGAGACTATTCATATATGTTAGTCTATTATTAGTTTAAATAAATCCTTATATATGTGAAATCATAGTGCTTTTACTGTTTCATGTAAAACCATAGTATTTATATAGGATTAATATGTTTATTATAGAGCCTATATTTGTATGTGTCAATTAAAAAGTTAAAATCATTAAAATTTTAATAATATTAATCAAAAATATCCATTTTGGCTAGTTTTGTAAATTGGTAGCTAGATTAACTGTAATTTGTTGAAATGAGAATTAGTCATTGTATGATAATGAAAACTACTGAAACTCATTAAATAATTAATATTTGAAAATCACTGATAGTAGAGTATTATAGTAGTATAGCTAATAAACAAATTTAGAAAAGATAAATCTATCATTAGGATTATATTATTATATATCAAATTGTATTGGAGTTTTTACATATGAAAAATATTTCAGAATTCGAAATGCCTACAGTTTTAAGAGACTTTTTAAATTATCTTCAAACAATTAAAGGAAAATCTATAAATACTGTTCAGGTGTATTTCTATGATCTAAGGGTATTTTTACGTTTTTTAAAGCTTCATAGACAGCTTGTTGATAAGAAAATTGAATTTGATGAAATACATATATCAGATGTTGATATGCCTCTTCTAAAAACTGTTACGTTGAGTGACTTATACTCCTATATGTCCTTCGTGAGTAATAACCGCGATAACACCTCTCAAGCTCGTGCTAGAAAGGTTGCCAGCTTGAAATCTTTCTTCAGTTACCTAACAACGAAGGCAAAGCTTCTTGACCTTAATCCTACAAGTGAATTGGAGTCACCAAAAATCATAAAAAGATTGCCTAGATATTTGAATGTTGAGGAAAGTAAGAATTTACTTTCTTCTGTAAGTGTAGTTAATAGTGAGTATTCAGTTCGTGATTTTGCAATAATTACTCTGTTTTTGAATTGCGGAATACGATTATCTGAATTAGTCGGAATAAATTTAATCAATATAAAAAACGAAAGCCTAACAGTTATTGGTAAGGGTGACAAGGAACGAAGCATCCCCCTTAATAATGCATGTTTGCAAGCTATTGATGCATATATGAAAGTTCGTCCTGTTAATGGTATTAAGGATAGAAATGCATTATTTATTAGCAAACGAAAACAACGTATAAGCAAGGAATCAGTGCAACAAATCGTTAAAAAGTATATAAAAGAAGCTGGACTCGACCCACAGAGATATTCAACTCATAAGCTAAGGCACACTGCAGCAACACTTATGTATAAGTATGGAAAAGTTGATATAAGAGCATTACAGGAATTATTAGGACATCAAAGCATTGCTACCACTGAAATATATACGCATCTAGATCAACAACAGCTAAAAGATGCAGTGAGTAAAAATCCTCTTGCGGATTTTGGTGTTCATTAATAAATAGAAAAAAATTAAAGGGAAAAACCATATGTATAATTTTTATATAAAATGTTTTGTTTCTACATACATATATTTTACCCTAAATCCAATTCTTTCAGGAGTTTGGGATTTATAATTTGCAAAAAAGGAGCCGCGCACTTTTTTATTTTAGTGCAACGGCCCCTTTTGTACGTTTATTATAAAGTCGCATATCCTAATGGAAAATTTTTATTGAAATCAACTTTAGTTTACAGAATCCGTAAAGGTAATATTTTGTGTACGGTAGCTTTGTACCGCCGTATCTACCTGCGTAGGAGTAAGTATATTATCCTTCGCATGGTATACCCAGTCAACATCTTCAATATATGTACTGGAATTTAGCGGATTCTCCCCTGAACCGGTTATGAACCATAAGTTAAAATTTATTGTCATATTCTTTCTTGGGCCATAATACGGTGTGTCTTGTGTAAACTGCGAACCATCGATAAAATAAGTAGTAGTTCCGTCGCTGGCTACGTTAATAACCAGGGTATGCCAACCGGCATACGAGCCTCCACTAAATTTTGAGCTTCCATCTTTATACCAAGGATCAGCAGTATATGTATGCCACGAAGTTGTCCACATACCTTGTCCGTCTCCCCAGCCTCCATTTGGAAGATACTCGAAGTCGCATTCGCTGTATGTAGGATCTCTATATCCCTCCAAAGGAGAAATTGTAAAGAAGGTTTCATTAATTCCAGCTCCATCAGTTCCTGAAGTAGGTGTATCATAGAACTTGACTCTGGCTGCGTAAGTTCCTCTATTATATTTTCTGTTTGATGTATATACCTCAGCTTGGCTTGTTCCTGCGCCTGTTCCGTTTGTACTGGCAGTCAGACGCATTAATTTATTTGAAGAATTTTGTGGATCACTTAAGAATGAAATATTGTTTGGTGAAAAATTGCAACCAGCTGGTCCTGGTCCTGATTGTTCATTTCTAAGGGTCCAGCCATGTGCTCCTATATTACTGTCATTTATCCCTGTATAATTGAAATCATCAAACATAGCCTTACTTACGGGTGGTGGCGTTGTACCTGTAAAAATCTTAACAGATGACATTTGATCATTAGCATTTGTACCAACCCATGAAGTATCTATAGTATATGTCCATTTTGTACCTGCGAAATTATCATTTTGATATACCTCTACTGTCCAACCGCTTGGAACCTTTAAAGATGACATCCAGTTATCAGGAATTCCTGCTGAATTCAATTGTGCCTGTGTATAGTTTCCAAGCTGCAGTGAGACCGCAGATCCTCCATAATTGATATCTTGATAGAAAATAGCCCCTCCAGTAGGTGGTGGAGTAGTTCCTCCATCAGTCCACACTTCAGCCTCTACATAGTGGTTATACATATTTGAACTGCTTCCATTTGTATAGAACCTTACATATCTTGCATTTATAGCAGTAAATGTAATTGATTTTCCTGCACTGGTTTCTGAATATTCAGCAGCGGTACCTGTACCCAATCCAGCACTGTTGTTTGTATCATTATTAAATACTGTATTTACCCCATTGCTGAAATCTGCTGTATTAGAAGTTCTTACTATTACATCATGATACGTTCTTCCGTCTCCAAAATAGTGCCAAAGGTTTATCTTGTTTATACTATAGTTTGTTCCCAAGTCAATCTGTGCCCATTGTAAGTTCTGAGTGATTCCAGCAAAGTTATCGGTGTTCTTATCACCGTCGGTCATAAGCGATGCAGAGCCAAATATTGTATCACTGGCAGTGATAGCCTTCCCAGCCGCTACATTTGTTGATGCTGCATATGAAGTCAATGAAAACGGTGTAGTTCCTACAAGCATCATCACAAGTACTAATGATAATACTATACACTTAACTTTTGATAGTTTGACAAACTTTTTTGTCATACAATTATCCCCTTTCACAATAATTTTTTAGAGAATCGCTTATTAACCTCCTTCCTGTAGTTCTAGCTAATGAAGTAAATATCATCAAAATCTGAGGAGTTTTATAGAGGTATCATAAAGATATTAGGGTTTTTTTGAGAATGAATAACATTTAAATACATTGAATGTAAAAAGATTTTACTCATTGAGATCATAATTGTACTAGAAGTACTTCTATAAAACCATTATTGATGCTTCTACTAAGTTAATTATAGAACATTTAATATGTAGATAATATGCACTATAATTATAATATCTATTTAATATATTGACATCTTTTACTTATTTAAATAAATTTTCTATTTTTAGTAATTTTAGTCCATGATATAGTAATTCTAATCCATAGAAGTAACAAGCAAAAGCCAGCGAGTTAAATCTTATTTTGTGCATACGGCAAAAGAAAGCTGCAATTTATTACATTAATCAGATGTCGTTAGCTGTTGCTTTGTACTTCATGGGTGATAGATAAATCAGCATATTATGAAAATTGCATTTCATATAAGTGATTATAAATCCCTCCGGCGCCGATGAGTTCCTTGTGGCTACCTTGCTCCACTATTTTTCCTTCTTCAAGTACATAGATAACATCTGCTTGTTCAATGGTAGATAACCTGTGGGCGATGACAATAACGGTGCGGTTTTTCATCAATTCACTCAATGCCTGCTGTACAAGTTGCTCAGATTCCGAATCAAGGGCTGATGTGGCTTCATCCAATAATAGTATGGGCGCATTCTTAACCAATGCCCTTGCAATTGAGATTCTCTGTCTTTGACCTCCCGAAAGTCTGGCACCTCTTTCCCCAACTAGGCTTTCGTAACCCTGAGGTAATTCCATGATAAAGTCATGGGCATTTGCAGCTTTAGCAGCAGAAATGATTTCTTCTCTGGTAGCTTTTTCATTCCCCATTTTTATGTTTTCTTCAATAGTTCCATGAAACAAGTATGAATCTTGTGGAACATAAGCGGTTAAATTCCTCAATTGCTCCAATGTATAGTTATTTACAGGCTCCCCATTAATAAATAAAGTGCCTGCATCCTGCTGATAAAAGCCAAGCAGGAGTTTTACAATGGTACTCTTTCCACTTCCGCTGGGTCCTACGAGTGCTGATATGTTTCCTTTGGGAATCGATATGTTGATACCGTCTAACACCTTTCGTTCATCATCATACGAAAAAACCAGGTTTTCAAATTTTATTATGGCATCACTTGAAGTCGAAACAGCAGCAGACCTTTCCATCTCCGTTTGTTCGTCCAAAAGCTTAAAAACACGGCTTGCCCCTGCAAGTGAGCGCTGCATCTGTGATACAAATCCTCCCAACTGCGCAAACATAAAGCTTATTCCACCGAAAAGCTGAGTACATGCTACCGCTGTGCCGACACTCAGGTCATAATATGCTATAAGAAAAGCCCCTAAGATAAATACGCCTAAAAAGCTTACATTATTTAATAGGCTATTACTCCCCTCAAGAGCAGCATTTATTTTAGCATACTTTACCGATGCATCTGCAAGCTCCCTATTTTTATTGTTAAAACGTTTACCAAGGATATTGCCTATTCCAAACATCTTGATTACATAAAAACCGGAAAGTAAATCCACTAAATGTTGGGATATCACACCTAAATGCTGCTGAATTTCATTACTTACTATTCGTATAAATGGTGCAAACCTTGTATTAACAAAACTAGTAACTATGCCCATAATTATTGTGAAAACAGCAATCTTCCAATTCAAATAAAACATGATGAAACAAGACCCAACACCCATGATAATTGACAATGCAGTCAAAAATATTGGCCAGAAGTATGCATTTTCAAGTGCATTTAAGTCATTATTCAGACAGGATATAACCTCACCGCTATGATTTTTATCATAATAGCTCATAGGTAGTTCCGATATATGCTGAAAAAGCATGAGGCGAACTTCTGCAATAGTTTTTTGGATACAGTAAAATATTCCGTAGCTAAAAATGGGACATAACGCGCACGGAATAAGTAATAAAATTATAATTTCTACAACTGTGCTCTTTACAAGCAATGTGTTTCCAACAACAGCTGCATCAAAAAGAATTTTGGATTTGTAAGACATAATAAGATTTAGACTCAGTGCAAAAACAATAGCCATACCTATCATACTTCCAACGTAAAGCCATATTCTATTTTTCATAAATGACATTAACCTAAAAATCTGCTGAAATGAAGTTGCTTTGTAAGGTTTTTTAGACAATAAACTCACCCTTTACTTAATTTATTCTAAAATCTCGTTAAATACATACTGTTTCATATAAAGCTGCTTATAAAAACCGCCTTTCTCTACCAATTCTTCGTGGGTTCCTCTTTCTACGATATTTCCACTTTTGAGAACAAGTATTTCATCAGCATTTTTTATAGTGGTCAACCTATGAGCTATAATCAGTATGGTTCTATCACCCTTAAGGTTTTCGATTGCATCTTGAATAAGTGCTTCAGATTGGTTATCCAAAGCAGACGTAGGCTCATCTAGCATGAGAATGGGAGAACCTTTTAAAATAGCCCTTGCTATAGCAATACGCTGCTTCTGCCCTCCAGAGAGTCTTGCTCCCCTCTCACCTGCTACGGTATCATAACCTTCAGGCAATTCCATTATAAATTCATGTATATTGGCAGCTTTTGAAGCAGCAATGATTTCATCTATTCCAGCGCCTGGACGCCCGTAGGAGATATTTTCAGCCAAACTCACAGGAAAGAGGTAAGAATCCTGTGTAACTAATGAGATTTGCTCTCTGCAGAAAGAAAGGTTGCATCCGTTTATTTTGTTACCGAACATTTCAATCCTACCTTTTTGAGGTGCATAATATCCGCATAGTAGTTTAAAAAGAGTACTTTTTCCGCTGCCGCTTGGTCCTACCAGCGCTACAATACTTCCTCTACTAATATTGAAATTTAGATTATCCAGGACATTTGTATTTTCGTCATAACTAAAAGAAACATCCTTTACGACAATAGCATCCTTATTAAAATCCGTGAGTCCGGTAGATTCCTCTTCATTTTCAAGGGGTAGCTCCAATATTTCAAGTACATGCCTTGCAACTCCTGCGACTTTACTCATCTCTCCCATTAAATCAGGTATATCAACTATAATACCTACCAGTATATTCAGAAGGTATATAAATGCCAGTAACTCTCCCGGCGTCATTTGTTTTTGGACGATGAGATAGCCACCATATATAATGCATAGTATAGAAGGCGCTTGCCTCAATATATAGAGTAGCGGGGTAATGGAAGCGATTCTCAAAACAATACGCATACCTTTTTTGACAGTTAAGTTTACTACTTCACTATATTTGGTAAACAGCCTCCCTTTGAGATTAAAGGATTTTAAAATAGGCATTCCTGAAATGGTATCATATACAATAGAATTACTGTCTCCTATTAGTCCTTGTAGCTGGTGGGATAACTGCCCTAACGACTTGACTATAAAAAAGGATATTGTCATAACTACAGGTATAACTATGAAACTGAACAGAAGCAAGTTCCACTTAACAAATAGCATGAAAATGAAGGTGGTTATAAATCCTACTGGTACATATATAATTCGGGAAAGCTTGAAACTAAAAAAGTTTTCGATTTTTGAGGTATCGTTTGTCGCACTGGAAATCATTTTTGCAGAATCATTATTTTCCAGATAGGAAATGGGTAACTTTTCTATATGTGAATATAATCGGCTGCGTAAAGCGTACATAATATTCGCACTGATACGTCCCGCACTGTAAGTCCGTAAATATACGATAGATACCGCAAAAGGAATCAAAGTTGCAAAAATAATTGCAGTTATTACTAAATCCTGTCCCTTATAAGAAGATAACGCTGTATCTATTAACTTACTCATATAATAAGCAATGAAAAGCGCGATTACGGAATCTAACAAACCCCCAGTAATGTTTAAATATAGCCAGTTCCCCTGTGCTTTAATGGAGAGAAACAACCATTTCATTGGGTTTGGTGTGGAAGATGATTTTATTTGGTCCAATTGTAACCTTCCTTTCATAAATTAATTTTACTTTAAGGCTAATCCCATAACTTATCTAAGTAGTAAATCAATTCTTCTTCCTTGTCCTTGATTTGTTCTAAACATTCGACATAATCAGAACCAAAAATGAGTTCCCTATTGTTGTATTTGACCGTCATATAGTCACTGGTATAAATCCACATATCATCAAGGCAGTCTAGGATATCCATCAGTTTGATTTTCACATCCTGATTTGATGTTTCCTTATAATCCATCAAGGCAAGCCTGAAAATCCTTCTCCGCCCAGCTAAATGCCAGAATCTCCATCCGATTAAATCTCGAAAATTCTTATAAGGGTCTATATTATTCATGTCAGTTAATACTAAAACATTCTTTTTGCATAGCTCCAACATTGTATTGAGTGCATTTATTCCATAGGAGTATGTAAAACCATTCTCACTGACTTTATCTTTATAGTAATAATCTTTTGACATCTGAACCAAATCTCTAATATTAACACTTTTATCTCCTCCATCCTCAGTAATAGGAATAGTGGCATATTGAAGAAATATATCGAAGGCGGCTCGTAGATCCTCCTTTTTAACCATTCCCACCGATTTATTCCCAGGATAGGGTATAAAGTTTTCTGTATTAATCATCGAAGGCATATCAACATAATAAAATCTTGTTTTGTCATGAGCAACAAACATGAAAGTGTGACCATTAATCTTAAACTGATCAGCAGGAAGGTCAAAGCCCTTGAAGTCCACGTGGAAGGGTAATCTGTCGTTAGTCGTCATTACCATAACCTGCTCTCCCTTATCCAGCAAGTCCTCAATTTGAGAAATGGATTCAAATCCATTTCCTTTTATAAAGTAGTTAATGTTATCACTCTCTTCTTGGTGAAATTTCACACTGTTGATATCAAAAATGCTTCCATCCGTATTCTGAGTCAGTAAGGGAACAAAACCATCCAGGAAGTACTGACTAAAATTTTTCATATTTTTTATATTTTTCTTTAGTGCAAAATAAATCATATCGCTGCCGCAGTCCAATGCGGTTGTTAAAGGATCCGTATCACCGTTCTTTAAAAAGTGATATTCTATTTCGAGGTTTTCTCTCATCAGCTTAGGTATCTCGACATTATCATATTCCAAGGTCACAATACAAGACTGCAATTGTGCTATTGTGGGATTCTGAAGGATATGGTTAGTATTTAAATAATAACCTTTGAGTTTGCCTACGACTTGAATTGCCTTTAGTGAATTTCCCCCTAACTCGAAGAAATTGTCGTTTACACTAACTCTGTCTATTCCAAGGATTTGCTGCCATACTTCAGCCAATTCCCTCTCAATTTCATTTCTTGGTTCAACATATTCAGACCTTACCTTCATTGAACCTTCTACTGCTTTTAATGCCTTCCTGTCTACTTTACCATTAGACGTCAAAGGAATCTTTTCAAGCTGCACAAAGTACTGTGGAATCATATAATCAGGTAGATTTTCCCCAAGGTGTCGCCTTAGTTCTAATGATTCCAATACTCTGCTTGAAACCAGATATGCACATAGATATTTATTCCCATTATTATCTTCTTGAACAGTCACAGCCGCCTCTTGTATCATTTTATGCGTCAATAATTCTGACTCTATCTCTCCTAGTTCTATTCTAAAGCCTCTTACTTTTACTTGATAATCCATTCTTCCTAAATACTCTATATTTCCATCAGGCAGCCATCTAGCAAGGTCCCCTGTTCTGTACATCCTTTCCCCGTTTAAAAATGGACTTGCCACAAATTTTTCAGCTGTTAAATCAGGCTTGTTAAGGTATCCTCTTGCCAGCCCGTCTCCAGCGATATACAGCTCTCCTGTAACTCCAATGGGCTGAAGCTTATTACTTTTATTTAAAACATACAGCTTTATATTGTCTATAGGCTTACCTATAGGAATAGATATAAAATCATCCTCTGGAAGACAATCAAAATAGGATACATCTATCGCAGCTTCTGTTGGTCCATACAAATTATGAAGCTGCGTTGTGAATCTTTCATAGAGTATTTCATTAAACTTTATAACCTGCTGTACTCTCAATGCTTCTCCACTTGCAAACACCTGCCTTAAGGATTTCATCCTGTCCAGCTCCTGTCTTTCTGCTATATATTCAAGGAAGGTATTGAGCATAGACGGAACAAAGTGCATAGTAGTTACTTTATGTTTCTCTATGGCTATGATAATCTCTTCAGGCTCCTTTTCTCCCCCCGGTTTCAAAAAGCAAACTTTTGCGCCCTGTATTCCCCACCAAAACAACTCCCATACTGAAACATCAAACGTAAATGGCGTCTTTTGTAATATTACATCGTCTTCACCTATAGGGTATTTTTTCTGCATCCAGTTCAACCTATTGATAAGAGAAAAGTGTTCTATCATTACACCTTTAGGTTTTCCTGTAGATCCTGATGTGTAGATTACATATGCCAAGTCTGTGGAAGTATTGGTATGTATAGGATTTGACGTATCTCCCAGATAGAGTTGCTCTTCATCAGTAAAAATAGTTTCTACCTGAAATTCAGATACCATTTCAGAAAATCTGACTTGGGACAGTAATAATTTCGTTCCGCTATCATTAAGCATATACTGAATTCGCTCCCGAGGATATGTGGGATCTATCGGCAAATAAGCACCACCTGCTTTTAGAACACCCATAATACTTATCATCATTTCTGGAGAGCGTTCTTCCATAATACCAACAATACTGTTTCTTTCTACTCCTTTTTCTTTTAAAATCCTCGCAAGCTGGTTTACCTTTGCATTTAGCTCACTGTAAGTGAGCTGTTTTCCTTCAAATATTAATGCAATTCTATCTGGATTGTTTTGAGCCTGTTCTTCGAACATCTGGTGAATGGTCTTTTCCTTTGGATAGTCTGCGTTTGTGTTATTGAATTCAACAAGTATTTGGCTTTTTTCTTTCTCCGACAACATGTCAATATTTATAAGCTTTATTTCCGGATCTTCCGTAATCTGTTTAAGGATATTGATATAATGTTCTGCAAATCTCAACATGGTATCTTCTTTGAAAAGTCTGGTACAGTATTCAAACTCAAAGCTAATTTCCCCATCTGCTTCCAACGCTTCCAAAGTGATATCAAATTTAGATGTATTGTTTTCAAATTCCAAAAAGTTTGTCATTTCTTCTTTAATATGGTTCTGTAATATGAAAACAGTATCAAAAAGCGGATTCCTACTAAAATCCCTCTGAAAATCCAGTTTGTTGACCATTTCTTCATATTGATAGTCCTGATTTTCAAAAGCTTTTAAGGCATTTCGCTTCACTTCCTGTAAAAATTCCAGGAATGTCTTGTTTCCTTCAGGATAGTTTCTCATTACGAGTGTGTTAACAAATAGACCGATAATATTCTCTGTTCCTGGATTCTGTCGTCCGGCAATAGGAGAACCTACGATAATATCCTCTTGATCAGTATATTTGTAAAGCAGTGTATTATATGCTGCAAATAAAGCCATATACATGGTCACACCTGCTGCGGTTGTAATCTTTTTAAGTTTTTGTGTCAGTTCCTTTTCAGCCCTAACCCTTACCCGTCCTCCGTCATACTGTTGGAATGGAGGTCTGGGATAGTCGGTTTGTAGGTTAAGTATAGGAATATCTCCTGCGAAAACTTCCAGCCAATACTTTTCCTGCGCAGCAATCATCTCAGATTTTAATAACTGATTATGCCAAACTGCAAAATCTTTGTATTGTAGTTTTAATTCCGGCAACTTATCACCGGATGCTAAACGCCTTACTTCATTCATTAAAATATTTACAGAGGTACCATCAGATACTATATGATGCATGTCAGTCATAATTATTTGTCTATTACTTGACAAATTTATTAGTATCGCTCTGAAAAGAGGTGCTTTGCTTAAATCAAAGGGCTGAATAAAACTATCTATCAGGGTTCCCAACAAGCACTCCTCAGCTTCAACATATTGAAGTTTGAAGTCAACTGAATTATGCACCACCTGCACAGGTTCTCCATCTATTACTGTGATAGATGTCCTTAATGCCTCATGCCTTTTTATAAGGTCATTAAAAATCCCTTCCAGTTGCTCCTTATTTGTTTTTATTTTGGAATCTATGGGAATCATCACAGGAATGTTATAGCAAATTCCTACATCAGATATTTCATTTATTATAAACAATCTTCTCTGTGCTGATAATAACGGGTAGTACTCTGATTCTTTCACCGGGACTAAAGTAAGATAATGACTTGCATTTTTTTTACTTTGTTCATCTATAAATATTGATAATTCTGATACTGTTGGATATGTAAATATATCAGATATACTAATAGCACCCGTATATTCAGAATTTATTGTATACACCATTTGAGTAGCGAGAATAGAATCACCCCCAAGGTTATAAAATGAATCATAAATATCAATTTCATATATACCAAGAATATTAGCCCATATATGTCCCACAACTGTTTCAGTTTCAGTAAACTCACTAGCAGTCTTTCCTAAAAGAACCACATGATTAATATTTTTCTTGTTGTCCATACCGCTGTTCAAAGGATGTGTTATATTATCCTTAACTTCTAGGTTAACATTATTTAAATCCTGCTCATTACTTTCAACCTTTTCAGGGAAATACCAATATCTTGTCTTCTCAAAAGGATATGTCGGTAAACTGATTTTCCTTACTTCCATACCTTGGTAAATGAGTTCAACCCATTTTATATCTGTACCTTTTATATAATACTGGCAAACCAAATCCAATATAGTTTCATTATCTTCCTTGGACTTTAGCATTTCTGCTATTTTGCTATTTATATCCCTTGCAAGTTGCTCTTTCTCATTTTGAGTAAGTTCACCTTCCGCATTCTCACGACTATGTTTATTGACAATCTTATGGGTACCGAAATAAATTCCTTTTTCTTTAAATTCCGAAAAATTACCTATTGATAACAAGTCCAATTTTTCTTTCAACTCGGTCCTGCTATTGATAATAAATGCAAGCCTGTTTTCATAGTGGCATCTTCCTGCGGTTGCAGTAAAACATATGTTTTTCAAGTCTGATAAAGGATTTTTCTCCAAAAATTTACGGTACCTCTGAACCATCCTTTTCAGAACATCTCTGTTTTTAGCGGATAATACCAGTATATAGGGTCCTGTCTCTTCAGCAGTTGATTTATTTACAACTTCAGGTGACTCTTCAATAACCATGTGGCAGTTTGTTCCGCTGAAACCAAAGCTGCTGATTCCTGCCCTTCTGGGATAACTTTCATCCTCCCATTTCTGAAGTTTATCATTTACATAGAGCTGTGAATCGGAAAAGTTAATATAAGCATTTGGCTCCATAAAATTGATTGTTGCAGGGATTTCTTTATGTTTCATAGCAAGGATAACTTTCAATAAGGAGGCTGTTCCTGAAGCACTTACAAGATGACCAATGCTTGGTTTTAACGATCCAATACCGCAAAATTGCTTTTTGCTGGTAAACTTCGAAAATGCATTTCTCAGTGCCTTTACTTCCAAGGGATCACCCATCACCGTACCGGTACCGTGAGCCTCGATATATGTAATTGTCTCAACATCTACTTTGGAGTCCTCCCAGGCTTTTGTAATAACGCTTTCCTGTGCTTCTGCATTCGGAGCTGTGATACCACTCGATATTCCATCGTTATTGATTGCACTGCCCTTGATGACGGCGTGAATATTATCTCCATCCTCCATAGCTTTCGTAAGCGGTTTCAGTAAAAATGCACACACACCTTCTCCCCATACGGTGCCACTTGAATTTTTATCAAAAGTTCTAACTATATTACTGCTGGTTTCAACCATTTTAAAGGATTGGAACTGTATAGGCCACAACTGTAGGTACACTCCTCCAGCTATAGCCATTTCACACTCTTTGTTTTTAATTGCGAGACATGCCTGATGTAGTGCTACAAAACCTGATGAACATGCGGTGTCATAAACAATACTGGGACCATGCAGGTCCAGAAAGTAGGATATACGGCTTGGCAAAATAGATGGGTACACTCCGGTTAAAGCAAGAGTGTCTCCATTATCCAATCCTCCGGTATAATTCTTGTATACCGATCCCGCCACATGGTCATGACCCACATACACTCCCGTCATGGTTCCATTAATCATATTGGGGTAACCGGCATCCTCGATAGCTTCCCACACTACCTCCATGAACAATCTGTGTTCTGGTTCCATAAACTTTGCTTCCTTAGGGGATATTCTGAAAAACGATGCATCAAATTTGTCTACATTATCCAAAAATCCACTTGAACTGTAGGTCACTTTCTTTTTCTGCTCTTCAGTCAATATTCGCTCTATATCTTCCTTCCTGCCAGCAGGAATATCGGTTATACAATTTATTCCTTCCCTTAAATTCTGCCAGTACTCATCCGGGTTTTTGGCATTAGGCAACCTACCAGACATACCAATAATGGCGATATCATCATCTAAATATTTTTCATTTATTTGAAGTTCTTTAAATATTAGCATAGCATCTTTAGGTGCTATCTTTTGTTCTGAAATTAAATTGTATAAAAGATTTTTTACTGACCTCATTATTTTACCGTCCCTTCAATATCATAAAAGCAAGAAAACTATTTTATTCCCGAGCTATATTTCTCGATTAATTTTTCAGCCTCTTCCGGTGAAATCTCGCCTTTTGCAAGACGCACCATTACTTCCTCTATTGACGCTTCAGTCTGGGCAGCAATGGCTGCGCTTTCAGATTCCATACTGCTACCGTCTATATTATCCAATCCTGACCTTTTGCTGATTTGCGTAGCCATCTGTTTTATTGTAGGGTAAGTAAACATATCGGATATATCAAGCAATCCTGGATATACTTTTTCCATTCCTTTGAGAAGGTTGGCCGCAATAATGGAATCTCCTCCAAGTTCATTAAAACTGTCGTAGAGATTTAATTCTTCTACGCCGAGAACTTCCGCCCAAATTTGTGCAAGTTGCATTTCAATTTCATTTGCTCCAACTTCACCTTTGATAACTACATTTATCGATTGTTTTTTATCCTGAGCTTTACTTGCTTTTATGCGTGCACATTTTTTTTCAACTTTTACTTTGAACTCTGGTGACAGGTTTATCCCAATGTCACTTTCTACAGAATTGATTCTTTCATAATCCAGACCACCTACCGTCAGCCTTGTTATGTCCTTATTTAGTACATTCACGAAAGCTTCAATACCTCTTGCATTGGTTACCGGTTTGAACACACCTCTTACCTCGTTGGTGTTATATTCAAGGGCCATTCCTGTCTCATTCCAAACGGTCCAATTGATAGTTGAAGTCTTTCCACCTTTTATTTTCCTATAGGCTGCAAAAGAATCCATATATGCATTTCCAGATGCGTAGGCACTCTGTCCCATAACACCTACAATTGCCAATATGGAAGAGAACATAATAAAGAAATCCGGCTGATCCTCCTGGGTTAACCTGTCAAGAAGCCAAGTTCCCTCGATCTTTGGGGCAATAACTTGTTTGAATTTGTCTATATCTGTTCTTATGATGACGCCTTCTCCAGCAACTCCGGCACTATGAATGATTCCGTTTATTCTCCCGAATTCCACCCTAAGTCCCTCTATAACTGTCTTCATTTCCTCAGCGGAAGTTACATCTGAACTGCAGCAAACCACTTTAGACCCTGTGCTTTCTACTTCTTTTATCGCTTTCAGTTTGCTGCATAGCTTTTTGTCATCATTGCTTGCTAGAATATCATCCCAGGTTTCTCTTTCCGGCAGCTTTGAACGGTTGATAAAAGCAATATTCACCTTATTCCTGGAAGCTAGGTACTTGGCAACTTCAAGTCCGATACCCCCTGTACCGCCTGTAATTAAATATACACCTGAGTCCTTGATATCAACTTCCACAATAGTAGCAGCTTCCATATTGAATTCTCTGAATTCCTCAACATACCTGTTTCTATCACGGTAAGCCACCTGGTATATTTCGGTTGAAGATGAAAATTCTTTTATAATTTGCTCTGTTGTTGTGCTGTCATCAATATCTATTGCCCTACAGGATATTCCATTGTATTCGTTTCCTACAACTTTACCAAGAACAAACAACGGCGCATTGTGGGGATGTATTATTTTTTCTCGTTTCGTAACCTCATTCACATATTTCGAAACCAGCACTATTTCAAGATCATTACTTACTTTGTTGGCAACTAAAGCCCTGGTTAGGTAGAAGAGGCTGTAAATTCCCCTGTTCTTACTATCCTCCAGTTCCTCAAGTGAGTTCACTTCGCTGTTTTGTACAATACTCATCATGTGTATAATCTGAGTTAACCTTGAATTTTTGAGCTCTTCTACAAGTTTAATAAAATCTTCTTCATTTGAATTCACTTGGAACTTGCCGGAATCTATCTTCCTGAAGCGATCTCCATAACTTACTTCCATTACGTTAATATTCTCTGCTTTTAGCTTCTCAATCACTTTATCAGCTATGCCAGTATCATCTTTTATTACCAGAACATTCCCTAAATTAGACTTAGTTTCCTCTTGCGTTATATCCTGCAGCGCCCAACTTACTTCATTGTATTGTTCGGCGTTTCCGCGAGCTTCTCGGGAGCTAAAGGTATCTTTATGCACTTTCTTGATAACATAGCCTTGTACCTCCACAAAGACTTCTCCTGCTTCGTTTATTAGTGTAACGTCCAATGACACGGTCTGTATGTTTTTAACCATCTGGCTGTTTATTTTTTGGTAGCTATAGAATTTAGCTGGCATAGAACCATATATTTTTAAGCTCTTGTAGGATAAGGGCAGGTACATACCTTCTTCTACATTCTGTACCAAGTTTTCAATAGCTAGGTTAATAGAGTTGTCCAACAGTGAAGGATGTAAAACAAATTCCTTTATATCGTCCGCAAAACTTTCATGTAGTCCAAGTTCAGTGAAAATTTCATTCTCACCTACATAAATTTTTGAAACATTTCTCCACCTGGGACCAAATTTAAATCCTCCCATAGGAGCTCTCGTATCAACAATAAGTTCCCCTTTATTACACCTACTGCGGAACTGCGCCACATCTACAATTTTTAAATCCTCTTTTGCTAATGAATATGCTTTTCCTTCAGCATGAACAGCCCAAATAGGTTCTTCTTCATCATTTTCCGAATTAATCTTGCTGGCTATTTTAAAACTGGTATATGTATCTTCTCTACTTACAATCGTATGTACCTCTTTGGATTCTTGCTTATCTATTAACAAGGGTGTTAAAAACACCACATCCTTAAGTTCCATAATACTGCTTCTGCAAAAATTACTGCAGGCTTCCCTTGCCATTTCAAGATAGGTAACACCGGGTACTACATTAAGATCCATGATGATGTGATCTGTTAAAATCCAATGTCTTTCCACACTGAATTCCGTCATGTATACCTCTTGGTCCAGAGTACTTATAAGCCTTTTATCTATTAGTGGATGAGCTAATTCTTTTGAAAATGTATTTGCCTGTGTTTTGGTTTCTGGTTGTTTCATCCAGTAATGTTTATGTTCAAATGGATATGTAGGGAGGCTTATTTTTCTGCAAGCTTCATTATGATAGAGCTCTACCCAATGAACATCAGCCCCTGATACATACATTGCGCAGATTTCATTAAGAACCTTTTTATGATTTTCTATATTTGTTCTACCTAATTCCGATAACTTTTCTGCACATTTATTATCAATTTCTCTCTTCTCTTTCTTGTTAATTTCTCCTTGCAGATTATTTTGCATATTGTCTGCAATTACTCTATGTTCTTTATATACAATATTTGCATCATTTATTTCTTTCAAATTAATATCGCGTAATTTTCTAAGCTTATTAATAAAATCCTGTTTATCTTCAAGAACCAGCGCCAATCTATTGCTGTAATGCATTCTTCCTGTATTGGCTGTATAGCACAAATCCATAAGGTTAAACTCACTGTTTTCGTTCACAAAAATGTTGTAATTTTCTATATATTCCTTTAATGCATTTTCACTTCTTGCTGATAAAGTAAATATACAGGGCTTGTCCTCTTTTGTAGTCGAGTCGCCAGGCTTTTTAATTTCAGGTGCTTCTTCCAACACCATATGGCAGTTTGTCCTACTGAAACCGAACGAGCTTATCCCAGCCCTACGCGGAATACCATCTGTTTCCCAGTCCTTCAACTGATCATTTACATACAAGGGTGAATTAAAAAACTCTATAAATGGATTCGGCCTAGAAAAGTTTATATTTGGAGGTAACTGTTTATTTCTCATTGCAAGTATTACTTTGATAAGAGATGATATTGCAGCAGCACTCACTCCATGTCCAATATTAGGCTTTACTGAGCCGATTCCACAAAACTGTTTCCTATCGGTATACTTTTCAAAAGCCGTCTTTATTCCCTTTACCTCAATGGGATCACCCAGCACAGTCCCTGTAGCATGGGCCTCCATGTAGGATATTGTTTCCGGGTCTATTCCTGCATCCTCCCAGGCACTGACAATAGCTTCAGATTGGGTCTCTGCACTCGGCGCAGTGATACCGTTTGTGGCACCGTCGTTATTAACAGCACTTCCTTTTATAATTGCATAGATATTGTCCTTATCTTTAAGAGCTTGCTCGTATGGTTTCATTAGAATAAAACCTATGCCTTCGCCCCATACAGTACCGTTTGAATTTTTGTCAAAGGAACATAATTTTCCATTGTCTGATTCCACGCCCCCAAAATCTCTATTGATCAAACGTAATATATTGATTCCTCCTGCAAGAGCCATTGTGCATTCTTTATTTCTTATAGCTTTGTATGCAAGATGGGTGGCTACCAACCCTGAGGAACACGCCGTATCTACCACCAAGTTGGGACCATGGAGATTCAATATGTACGCTATACGGCCTGCAAGTACGGATGTCATGGAGCCAGTCATCGCCAGCAAATCCTGTTGTTCGGTCATTTTATTGTATTCCATCTGATAGGTATGATCTATTCCTACGTAGACTCCAGTTTTCGAGCCATATATTCCGTCATTTGCATAGCCTGCATCTTCAATTGCTTCCCAGGCTGTTTCAAGGAAAAGTCTTTGTGAGGGGTGCATTAATATAGCTTCCTTGGGCGAGATACGGAAAAATCCTGCATCAAAATCACCTATATTATCCAACCAACCTGCCTGCATGGCTACTTTTTCTCCTATATCCCTTTCCCTATCTTTTGGAAAATTTCCGATAACTTCTGCCCCGTTCTTTAAGTTAGACCAGTATTCATTTGCATTACCTGCACAGGGGAATTTGCATGCTAACCCTACAATTGCTACATCTTCCTTGGCAGCTTCCCTGGTCTGGTTGATTTCCTTTAAAATCATCAAGGACATTTCTTTTTCGAAATTACCATTTTTTACGCCTTCCAATATATATCTGTTGATAATATCCTTATTGCTCATTTTAATACTACCCCTCTCCTCAGACTTACCAAAGCTGTTTGCCGTTATTTTTATACGTTATCCAATTGCTTGCAGTTATTTTGATTAGTAATCTAATAACTTAAGAGCATTTTCTATGGATGTTTCTCCAGATTCTAAGCCATCTAGCAGACTCTTCAAGCTTTCATCCGAAATGCTTTCCTCTTTGTCTTTTTTAACCTTTTTGGATTCTTTCTTCTGTCCGCGTTTTTGATCTATATATTCTGCCATTTGTTGTACTGATGGATAGGAGAATATATCTGAAATATCTACGATACCTTTATACAACGTATCTATTTGTTTTAGCAATTGTATTGCCATCATGGAATCCCCGCCCATGGAAGAGAAATTATCAAAGATGTCTATTTCATTGAGTCCTAAAACCCTAGACCAAATTTGGGCAATTGTGTTCTCGGTTTCATTATAATCTTGGCCGCCCCTGCCTTTAATCTCTGCTTTTGCTGTGTTTACTTCCTGACTTTCTGTTTTTCCTTCGGTGTTTAACTTAGCCTTCTGTTTCTGAAGAACATCTTCAATCTGTTTTGCCAATGCAAATGGCAAATCGTCTTTTCTTTCAAGCATTCTGGAATAATTGATATCACCTGGAAGTGCTCTGGCAGATTTTGAACACAATATCTCTTCAAAGCTTCTCAACGCTTTTCCTGTAGAGATAGGTTTGATAGTTGTGTCCGATTCCTTAATTCCATAGTCTACTGCCATGCCTGCTTCTTTCCATGCAGGCCAGTTAATTGATACTGTTCTCTTACCTTTTTTCGTCCTATAGTCAGCAAAAGCATCCATATAGGAATTGGCTGCAGTATAGTCTCCCTGACCTGGGTCTCCGAAAATAGTTAGGATGGATGAGAACATGACAAAGAAATCCAAATTTTCTTCACTGGTTAACTTGTCAAGAATCCATGTTCCCTGTATTTTAGGTAATAAGACGCTGTCGAATATTTCTTTTCCCTTCCTCATGATAAAACCATCACCGGCAACACCAGCACAGTGAATAATTCCGTTAATAGCTCCATACTTACTCTTTAACTGGTCAACAATTTGTTTCATTTCATCAAAGCTGGATACATTTGCACTGAAGTTGTTAACCTCCGCTCCTGTTTGTTCTATATCGCGTATTGTTGTTATGGTACTGCAAAGCTTTTTGTTCTCACCATTTGATATAAGCTCATCCCATGCATTTCTTTCGGGTAGCTTCGACCTATTGATAAAAGCAATTTTTACTTTATTTTTAGACGCAAGATATTTGCCCATTTCTAGCCCAAGTCCACCTGTCCCTCCAGAAATGATATATACTCCGGTTTCTTTAATGCTAAACTTATTATCAGTAGCTTCTTCCAAATCAAGTTTTCTGAATTCTTCAACAAACCTTTTGCCTTCACGGTAAGCAACTTTATACATGATGTTGTCTGATTTTATCTCAGCTATCATGGCATCAATTGATTTATTATCATCAATATCCATACATCTGCATATCAAATTGGTATGTTCTTGCGTCACTATTTTACTTAGTCCAAACATCGACGCATGATGGGGATTAAGTAATTTTTCATTCTTCGTAACTTCATTCACATAGTCGGATATCAGCACAAGTTCAATTTCTTTATTGAACTTATTGGCAACAAGGGCTCTTGTCAAATAGAACAAGCTGTATACCCCTCTCTTTTGCTGCTCCTCTAGCTCGCTTAAACTTCTCAACTCTCCGCTGTCTGACAAAGTCATTAAATGTACTATATGGGTCAAGTCTCTACCAGCCAAATCTGCCATCAATGACTGATAATCTGTTTCTTCACCCTGAATTATATATTTATCATTACTAACCTTTTTAAACTTGGAACCTGTATCTACCTCTATTACATTACAGCCATCAGCCTTGAGCCTCTCAATCATTTTATTGCCAATACCTTTATTGTCTTTAAATACAAGAAAATTACCACTTGTTAATTCTTTCTTGTTTACTGAAAGCTCGCTGTTTAACCAGGCAATTTCGAAGTAAGCATTATTCTTACCTGCTGCTTCTCGCATCTTAAATTCTGTTTCATTCACTTTCTTGAGACTATAATCATTAACTTCGGCAAATACCTTTCCTTCGTGGTCCATCAACGATACATCGAAAGTTATGGTTTCCATACCCTTAAGCATTTTTTCATTGATTCTTATGTAACTATAGAATTTGTTCTGCATTTTACCAGATACTTTGATGCTCTTATAGTAGAAGGGAAGATAAAGACCCTTTCCAATCTTCTGACTGACTGCATTTACAGCATTATCAAGCATAGAAACGTGCAGGCAGAATTGATCTATATCATATGCAATTCGATCTGGCAATTCCAGCTCTACAAGGGCTTCACTTTTTCCCACTGCAAGTATTTTTTCGTTCTGCCATCTTTCACCCAATTGAATTGCACTGCCTTGAGAGGACATATCAATTAACTTACTCTCATCTTTCTCAGACAAAAGTTTGTTCCGAATTAATTCAACATCATAAACCTTTACGGCATAGTCGCTTAATTTATACGCTTTGCATTCAACGTGTTTTACCCACTCTTCGTCAATTTCACTTGAATTTATTTTACTGGCAAAGGTTAGTTCAATATGATCCTTATGTTTTATCAAAATTGAATGAACTTCTCTGACATCGTTTTCTTTAACAATTACAGGAGAATAATAAATGACATCCTTTATTTCCACATTGTATCCATAGTGCTTTTTACATACCTCTATAGCCATCTCTATATAAGTTGTCCCTGGTATCAAGAAGTTGTCCAATATCTTATGGTCACTCAACACCCATTGTCTATCAGTGCTGAATTCAGTTACATATATATCCTGGAACATGGATTCTGCCAGACACCTGTCCACCAAAGGATGGACAATCTCCTTGGTGTTTTTATTTACGGTATTTATCAGTGCTTTTACATCCACCTTTTTCTCTTCATACCAGAAGCGTGTTTTTTCAAGCGGATAAAACGGTAAATGCAACTTCTTTCTTGTACGCTCTTTATACAAACTACCCCATTCCACTTTTGCTCCTTTTACATAAAGATCGCACAGTTCTGCTGATGTTGGATAGCTATAATTTTGAATTAACTCTTCAAGTTTTATGGTTGCTGACTTGGTAAATTTTCTCCGCTCAACTTCAGTAATTTCTCCTTTTTCACGAACTGGTTTATTATCTGAAACAATCTTATGCTCGCTATAGTAAATTCCAAATTTATTTAAATCGGTTAAATCTATTTCATTTATATATTTCAGCTTGTCTTTTAAATCTGCATAATTCTTAACAAGAAGTATCAGCCTGTGAGAATAGGTTCCTCTGCCTGTATTGACAGTGAAACAAATATCTTGTAAATTTAGTTCTTTTTCTAAAAATTCCTCATAATAGCACTTCACCATATTCTTTAATGCATTTTGACTCTTGGCGGAAATTGTAAATATTTCAAATTCGCAAATCAGTGATTCTTTATTTTGACGTGGGAGGGGTGCTTCCTCTAGTACAACATGGCAATTTGTTCCACTGAAGCCGAAAGAATTTATTCCTGCTCGCCGAGGCATCTCACCCATTTCCCATTCCCTTAAAGTATCACAGACATAAACGGGAGAATCACTGAAATTTATGTAAGAATTAGGTTCTTTGAAATTCAAACTAGCAGGCATGGATTTGTTTTTCAACATCAGTATTACCTTTAATAAGGATGCCAATCCTGAGGCTCCTACCAGGTGACCTATACTTGGTTTTACAGAACCTATACCACAAAACTGCTTTTTATCGGTAACTGACCGGAACGCCTTGGTCATTGCTTTTATTTCGATTGGGTCGCCAAGAACAGTCCCAGTCCCGTGAGCTTCAATATATTGTATGGTTTCGGGGTTAATATTCCCTTTATTCCATACCTTAAGTAGCAAACTTTCCTGCGCTCCTGCATCGGGTGCCGTTATACCGTTGGACGCTCCGTCATTGTTTATTGCGCTTGCCTTGATAACAGCATGGATAGGATCTCCGTCCTCCAAAGCCTTGCTTAAAGGTTTCAGTAATACTGCACCAACACCCTCACCCCAAACAGTACCATTAGCATTGTTATCAAAGGTCTTCACCATATTATCCTTTGATTCAACGGAATCAAGTTCTTTCAATTCATCCTTAAACTTGACAGGGCGATAGTAAAAGCTGCTCAATCCACCGGCAATAGCCATATCGCATTCGCCGCTTTTCAAAGAATTGCAAGCCATATGTACCGACACCAATCCTGATGAACACGCTGTATCAATAACTATACTAGGACCATGGAAATTATAAATGTAGGATACGCGACTGGCAAGAATCCCCGGCCAAGTGCCAGTTACAACCATAGCGTCATCTCCTGCCAGTTTTTTATATTTCATTTCCGATACGTGATCAATTCCTACAAATACTCCGACATTTTCCCCATACATTTTATTACCACCGTAGCCTCCATCCTCCATAGCTTCATAGGAAACCTCAAGAAATTGCCTTTGGTCAGGGTCCATTGTCTTGGCTTCTCGTGGCGAGATACCAAAAAAGGCAGCATCAAATTTATCTATTTCATACATATAGCCTCGTGTTTCATAATTAACATCAAGATGGCCGTCTTCCTTAATGGCATCCTCTGCTACCAACTGTTGGTGATGAAACTTCAGAAGGTAGTCTTCGGCATCCTGTATCCGTTCCTTGGGAAAACTACCAATACATACAACACCATTTTTAATGTTTTCCCAATACTCTTTAAGATTTTTTGCAAGAGGGAACTTGCCAGACATACCGATAATGGCAATCTCATCATCTTGAACAGGGTGTTTTTCTTTTAACTCCAGTAGCATTTGCTTTGCTTCAGACTGAGTTAATCCATGATTTGCAACCTGCTTATAAATGTAGTTCTTTAATAATTCCATAATACTCCACCATCTTTTTAATAATATTTTTCGGCTTCACTAATAGATATCTCACCTTTTGCAAGCCCTTCAAGTAGCGCATCCAATTCATCTTCTTCTGTTTTACCAACAACTGTCTCCTGAACATTCTGCATCTTGATGAGTCCTTCTATATATTCGGCCATATCATTGACTGTTGAATACGCAAAAACATCAGCAATATCCATCATACCTGGGAATTCGTTTTCAAGTTTTCTGAGCAACCTTGTTGCTAATATGGAATCTCCTCCAAGGCTGTTAAAGTTATCATAAATATTCACTAGATCCAATCCAAGTATCTCTGCCCATATACCTGCAATCTTGCGTTTAGTCTCACTAAATATGTCCTCGTCGTCACTACCGGTGATGACAATATCCTGGACTTGACTTTTCTCATTTGAAGGACCATACTTCTTAATCATTGAAGCATACTCATTAATCATTAACTGCATATCATCAGCTATGCTAATTGGGAACTGGTCTTCAAGAGCAGCAAAAACATCATGATTGATTTCTCCAACAACAACTCTATGTATTGGTCTTACTAAAACCTCATGGAATGCAATCATTGCTATTTCTGTAGAAATAGCTTTTAAAGTGTTATGTGACTCGTCCACGCCATAATCCACCGCCATTCCTGTTTCCTTCCAGGCAGGCCAGTTAATTGCAATGGTCCTTTTACCAAGCTTGCTTCGATAAGCGGCAAAAGAATCCATGTATGCATTGGCTGCGGTATAGTCACCTTGTCCCTGTCCCCCCAATATGGAAGTAATGGAAGAAAACATGACAAAAAAGTCCATATTTTCATCTTCAGTCAATTTATCCATGATCCAGGTCCCTTGCATCTTTGGAGTTATAACGCTGTTAAAGGCTTCTTCTTCCTTTGTGATGATAAAACCATCACCAGCTACTCCTGCGCAGTGAATTACACCGTTGATTGCACCGTATCTATTTTTTATTTCATCTATTACGTCCTTCATTTCTGCATATTTTGATACATCTGCACTGTAGCAGCATATTTGTGCACCGTCATTTTCCATTTCACGAATCGTTCTGATTGCCCTGCAAAACTTTTGGTTTTCACCCATTGCCAACACATCGTCCCATTTTTCCCTGTCAGGCATCTTGGAGCGGTTAATTAAAGCTATTTTTGCCTTGTTTTTATTTGTAAGGTATTTACAGATCTCCAGACCTATTCCACCAATTCCACCTGTTACAATATACACACCCTGGTCTTTAATTTCTAACTTGGTGGCAGGGTCTTTAGCTATGTTATAAATTTTAAACTCGTCAATATATCTGATTCCATCACGGTAAGCAACCTGGTAGGAATCACCCCCGAACTTCAATTCCGGCATTATACTTTCAAGAGTAAGGCTATCATCTATGTCTATACACCTGCACTTTAAGTGAGGATACTCCTGTAATACCACTTTTCCGAATCCGAACAAAGCAGCATTGTGAGGATTGATAGACTTCTCGGATTTTGTCACTTCATTAACATGATTTGAAATTACAACGAGATCTATTTCCTTATTAAACTTTTTAGCGATGAGAGCTCTTGTAAGATAGAAAAGACTATAAATTCCCAGCCTTTGATATTCTTCCAATGCACTGGTGCTTTCTATTTTTCCGCTATCGGATAAGGTAGAAAGATGGAGGATACGCGATATCCTTCTGCCCTGTAATTCTTCCAATAATTGATGATAACATTTCTCTTCTCCCTTGATGATAAACCTGTCTTTACCATCCTTACTGAATGCATCACCCAATTCAACTTCAATCAGACTACACCCTGCTCCTCTTAGTTGACCGATTAAATCTCCGCTAATCTTGTTTTTTCCTTTGAACACAAGAATATCTCCCTCTAAGAGATCTCTTTCTTCTGCGTGGCTTGGGTCTATTTTCCAAACAACCTCATGAAATATGCTCCCATTTTCTTTTAGCTGTCTGAACTTAAACTCATCTTCTCTTACTCTCTTGATAACATAATCCTTGACTTCCACAAAGACAATCCCGTTTTTATCAATCAATTGGATGTCAAAACGTGCAGTCTCCAGGTTATCTTTTTCTTTATCCTTCTTTTTAAGGTAGCTGTAAAATTCTTTCGGAGTAGGTCCATAAATAGTAATGTTTTTATAAGATAACGGCAAGTAGGAACCTTCTCCAATCAAGGTATTTGCTGCATTAATACTGCGATCCATCAACGGAGGGTGTAGATAGTACTTCTGCAAGTCGCTTTCATATTCATCCAGCAGCTCAAAATAAGCCAGATATTCACTGTTTTGACCATAGTACATAGTCTTCTTTATCTTGGTCCAATGCGGCCCAATATCAACAATGATTTTCCTCCCATCATCCTCAGGAATTTCTCTCATAGCTGCATTTTGCATAATCAGCTTTATATCCTGTACAGGCACACTCTTTCTTTTCACCATCAACACTCTGCCTTCAACATGTATATTCCATTTATGCCCTGCCAGTGATTGGCTTGCTATAATAAAGTCACAGTAACCATCTTTTTCACTTATGATAATTTGTAGTTCTTTATTTTCGCCTGGCTCGACTATAAAAGGCGATAAAAACAAAATGTTTTCCAGTTCCAAATAACTATTTACAAGATGTTTTGAATATATTTGTCTTATCATTTCCAAATAAGCTGTTCCGGGCATCACGCACCGACCAGCTACTTGATGTTCATTTAAAATCCAGTGTTCCAGATTGAATGCAACTGTATAAATTTCTTGTCCAAAGGTCTTTATGACACATCGGTCTATTAATGGGTGGTCAATTTCTTTCACTTGCATAACCTTAGGAACCAACTTCATAGGTTTCGGTTCTATCCAACAACGGGTACGCTTAAATGGATATGTCGGCAAACTTTGTTTTTTCGTTTCTTGACCCTCATAAAATAAATCCCAATCGATATCAGCACCTTTGACATAGTGCGTGCTTAATTCATTTAAAATTTCTACTATGTTTTTCCTAGCACTTGAGATTTCTTGAATCAATTTATTTGCAAGTCTGCTTGATTCCTTTCGGGAATCTTCACTTATTTCATGTCTTGATTTTATTTCTCTATTTCCCGAAACAATTCTGAACTCACCATAATGTATATTCTTTTGATCATAAGTATCAAAATTGAAGTTTTCCAAGCTTTCCAAAGTTTTTTTCAATTCATCTCTAGTTTCAACAACAATTGCTAGTCTATGGCTATGGTGCATCCTCCCGGAATTTGCCGTATGGCAAATATCCTTTAACTCCACTTCTATATGTTCTTGTATATACTTTTTATATGCAATAATCAATTCGGACAATACTTCTCTACTTTGGGCGGACACTGTCAAAACATGTGCACACGGTAATGTTTGATTTTCGTGTTTTTTCTCATCCTCCTTATACGCTTCTATAACAACATGGCAGTTTGTTCCTGCAAGTCCAAAGGAGTTGACTCCGCCCCTTAAGGGAAAACCTTCTGTTTCCCATTTGGATAGTTTGTCATTAATATATACAGGAGAATCTATAAAATTTATTTTTCTATTTGGTCTCTGAAAATGAATGGAGGCTGGTATTTCCTTTTGTTTTAAAGCCATTACAAGTTTTATAAGCCCAGCAATTCCAGAAATGTTATCCAAATGTCCTATGTTTGTCTTCACAGATCCAATAGCACAAAAATTCTTTTTATCGGTATGCTTTCCAAAAGCTCTTTCGATTCCACTTATTTCAATAGGGTCCCCAAGTTTTGTAGCTGTTCCGTGAGTTTCTATGTAAGATATTGTTTCTGGGTCAATACCTGCGTTTTTCCACGCTTCCAATATAACTTCTTCCTGAGCTGCGGAATTTGGAGCCGTCAGTCCTATGCTGCTTCCATCTTGGTTCACTGCACTTCCCTTGATTACAGCATAAATATGGTCTTTATCAGCTACCGCTTTACTTAAAGGCTTCAACATAATGGCGATTACACCTTCACCCGAACCTGTCCCATCCGAACTGTCGTCAAAAGTCTTTGCCCTGTCACCTGGAGATCTTATACCAATTTCATCGTCCATCCCTTTTTGAATTGGCATCAGGTTTATCTTAACTCCACCTGCTATAGCCATATCACAATCGCCGCTGATAATGCCCTGGCATGCCAGATGAACTGCTACCAGTGCTGAGGAACAGGCAGTGTCTACCACTACGCTCGGTCCCTTCAAATCCAAAAGATAAGAAATTCTACTTGCAATAATGGATTTCACATTTCCCGGGAGCGATATATGTTCATACAAATCAGGGTCAGCCATATTGACATACATATGGTATTCAAACTTCAGATCGCTGCTGTGACCCACATATACACCTGTTTTACTTCCTCGTATCCTTTTTCCGCCATAACCTGCTTCTTCAATTACATTCCAAGCAGTCTGAAGAAATAGTCTCTGATTTGGGTCCATCAATCTTGCTTCGTTGGGCGAAAGATTAAAGAACTCATAGTCAAAATTGTCAATTTCATCAAGATATCCGGCTTGACATAGTTGTGGGGGATTTTCTGGCATAAAACTGTTCGGCAGTAAAGGACTAACGTCTTTCATCCTCTTGGATGGAAACTCTCTGATGCAATCCTTTCCATTTATTAGATTAGTCCAGAATTCTTCGATATTTTTCGCATCTGGAAATTTACCGCTCATACCTATGATGGCAATGTCTTTTTTTGAAACCTTTTCCAGCTTTAGGGTTACATTTTTATTCCCATCAGCCGTTTTAATTTCATTAAAATCCAGTAATTTATTCAACAACAATATCCCCCCCAAAAAAGCTAGTGATTTTATCAAAAGCTAGTAATTCTATCAAAATCTATTATTGAACAGGCATTTTAAAATCGGGGAAAAGATAACGAGTTCCTGTTTCATCAAATATCTGGTTAAATCTTTCAATCTGTTCTACAACAGGTGTCTTTTTTGTAATGAACATGACTCTGAGCATTTCCAGTGCCTCTTTCATTTGTTCGACAGTCGGTATATTGCCGTTTTTCTCTATTTCTTCTTGCATTTGCTGTATCTTCTTATAGGGTTCCGATACGCCCTTCTGGTATTCATCATTATCCCAGTTACGGTTGCGGGTACAAACAGAAACCGCCATACATCTGGTAACCACTGTCGGGCCATTTGGTTTGGAACCTTCCTCCGACTGTTCTTTCACGGCCTTGAGCAAAGCCTCAACATCTTCACTTTTATCATAAGAATACGCTTTTATTTCTGATGCGTTTTTCTTCATTAAATTTCTTAGAACAGTTTGTGGTCCAATCTCAACTGCAACATTCACTCCCAGCTTTTCTATATATTGCATGGAAGCCACCCATTGAACCGGTGATACAATCTGTGTCGTTAGGTTTTCTATTATCTTGTGAGAACCTTCATACGGTAAAGCGGTCACATTCGAAACAACAGGAAATTTAAAGTCACTAAAGGTATATTTCAATAGTTCATCTTTTAACTTAGCTGCTGCTGATTGCATTAACGGACTATGAAAAGGAGCACTTACCTTAAGTGGAGTCACTGTTCCACCTATGTCTTTGAACTTCTGCCCGGCTTTCTCGACAGCTTCCTTATGACCAGAGATAACCGTCTGGCTGGGTGAGTTATAATTGGATACCACTACTTCATGACCATCGACAGAAATCTTTTTGCATTCCGCTTCAATAACTTCTTTATCAAGTCCACCTATTGCAGCCATTGCGCCAGTTCCCTGTGCAGCAGCCTCCTGCATAAATATTCCACGCTGTCTTACAATTTTTACTGCATCAGTAAACCGTAAAGCTCCACTGCAGACTAACGCAGAATATTCACCAAGACTGTGTCCCCCTGCACAAACAGGGTTTATTCCTACCTGCTCCATATAAACCCTGAAAGCAGCTACACTGGAAGTCAAAATTGCCGGCTGGGCATTCTGTGTCTTTGTCAGTTCATCCATATCCCCTTCAAAACACAACGTTTTCAAATCAAAACCCAAGACATCATTTGCCTCTTCAAATACCTCCCTAGCTGAATCAAACTGTTCGAATAAAGCCTTCCCCATCTTTACATATTGAGAGCCCTGTCCTGGAAAAAGTAATGCTAACTTGTTCATTGTTAATTTACCACCCTTCATTTTCTAATCATTTATTTTATTAACCATTAAATCTACCATTTTTATATACCATTGAAAAAATTCTTCTGCTTTGACTGATCTGATTTTAGAAGCATTATATTCAAACGCTAAATATATACAACTATTATTTTCGTAAACTTTCAGCAAGAAATCACAGTCAGTAAAATCTTTGAGTGTTACGCCTTCCTTAAATACAAAGGCCGTTACAGCTGAATCATTTTCACTTGTCATGTTTTTCCGTTTTATAGTAGTTATAGGATAGATATCTCCCCAAGTTTCTGGCTGCAGCTTCCCGTTCACAGTTTTGAAAAGAGAATTAAAGTCTGTTGCTTCCGATAAATCCATGTCTAACTGGACTGCATTTTTATTATCAATCACCATCTGAATTGTTATCTTTTCCTGTCCCGTAACTTCTGCCAGAAGGTAGGTATATACGGAAAGCAATACACAATTCAGTTCAACCCCGCTTTTCTGCAATATCAATTTCAAGCTTTCATACAAATTGCCATCAATCTCGTATTTTAGTACAATGTCCTCATTTAAAGCGTTATCGTCTATAAAAAATTCCTGGGGCAGTTTCAAAGAGGTTATGTTTATACCGCACAAACTTGGTTCTTTTCTATTTATAAACTGAGCTAGCTTTGAGATCGTAGGATTTGCAAAAACATCTGCAACACCAATCTTTCCTGGATAGTTCCTTTGGAGATTATCGTGCATGATTACCACCAGAAGAGAATTTCCTCCAAGATCAAAAAAGTTGTCATGTATTCCTATGGATACGCGTTTTAATACACTTTCCCATATCATTGCTACCTTTTTTTCCGTATCTGTTTGGGCAGCTATATATTCATTTTCAAGCCTCGGACGTACTCTTTCAGGCTCAGGCAATGCCTTCCTGTCTATTTTGCCGTTTGGCGTCATTGGAATTTGTTTTAAGTGGATGTAACTTTGCGGCACCATATATACAGGCAGGAATTTTGAAAGATGTTCACGGATTTCAGAAACAGATAGTTCCTGCTCCGATACATAATAAGCAGCCAAATACCTACCATCATACTCACTATCTTTGACGACACACACACACTTTTCAATACTACTGTATTCCATCAAGCATGCTTCTATCTCGGGTAGCTCAATGCGGTATCCTCTTAATTTTACCTGGTTGTCCATTCTTCCAAGAAATTCTATATCTCCGTTGGGCAGCCATCTTGCCAAGTCGCCCGTACGATACATACGTGGAGCGGGTGACGATGCTTCTCCCATTATGTAATCAGATGTACAAAATGGATTGGCAACAAATCTTTCACTAGTCAGATCCTCCCGCTGATGATATCCTCTAGCCACGCCGTCTCCAGCGATATGGAGTTCTCCTGCAATTCCCACAGGTTGTATGGCGTTGTATCGATCTAAAATGTAAATCTGTGTATTTGCAATCGGGTTGCCAATATTGACCTCTCCATAACTGGTCAACTCTTTCATCGTCGACCAAACCGTTGTCTCTGTCGGACCATATACATTATATATTTTTGTTTTGTCAAATTGTTTTAAATTCTGAAGCATTGATTCTGGGAAAGCCTCTCCACCTATAATTAATTCTTGTATTTTATTAAGACAAGAGTCTACTTTTGGGGACTGTAAAAGCATAAGCATCCTTGATGGAGTAATCTGCAGCATATCCACATTGTTGTTGATAATTACATCACATAATAAATCCGGGTCAAGTTGTTGCCTCTCATCGGCAATGACAATGGATAGACCTTTTGTTAAAGGAAGTAATGTTTCAAGTACAAAAATGTCAAAAGATATCGTTGTTAGGCACAGAATAGTTTTATCAGAAGAAAAATCTATTTGATCCGTCATTCCTTTGATAAAATTACTTACATTCCTGTGCTCAAGCATTACGCCTTTCGGTTTGCCCGTAGAACCGGAAGTATATATTAAATACGCCAGGTTTGCGGAGTTGCTACAGCTGCTTGGATTAGATACATTCCCGGTATATATGCTTTCATCATCCATATAGAGGATTTCCACCCCAAAAGCATCACTACATACTCCACGTAGTGTTAATATAACTCTGCACCCACTGTTTTTTACCATATAATGTACCCTGTCAGCCGGATACTCAGGGTCTATAGGAATATATGCTCCTCCAGATTTTAAAACTCCCATGATTCCAATAAACATTTCAAAAGTACGTGGTACCATCAACCCTACAACACTATCTGCTTTTACACCTTTTTGCCTCAACTTGTCTGCCAATTGGTTCGCCTTTATGTTCAATTCCCTGTAGGTCAACCTCTTGTCCTTAAATATAAGGGCTGTCTTGTAGGGTATCTTTTTAACCTGTTCTTCGAATATCCGGTGAATAGTCTTATCCTCAGGATATTGTGCATAGGTGTTGTTAAATTCGTATAAAATTTGATTTTTTTCTTCTTCTGACAGCATATCTATATCCGAAAGCTTAATCCCAGCGCATTTCATAACCTGCTCCAAAATATTGATAAAATGCCTTCCTAGTCTTTCGATTGTCTCTTTTCTAAAGAGAGCTGTGCAGTACTCAAAGATAAGTTCCAAACACCCATCTCTCTCAACTGCCGTGAGAGTAAGATCAAACTTTGAAACATTTGCGGAAGCATTACATTTTGATACCTTGAGAGAATCTATGCTAATCTCCTCGAAATCCATGTTTTGCATGATAAACATTACGTCAAACAAGGGATTTCTACTTAAGTCCCTTTCTATATTCAGTTTCTCTATCAAGTTTTCAAATTGGTAATCCTGATTTTCAAATGCCTTCAGTGAATTATCCTTGACCCTTTGCAAAAATTCTATAAAGTTTATATTTCCCAACGGGGTATTCCGTAGTGCAAGGGTATTGATAAACACACCTATTACATTATCCAGGTCGGCATGGCTCCTACCTGCCACAGGTGAGCCTACTATAATATCCTCCTGTCCAGAATATTTGGATAGCAGCACATTAAACGAAGCCAGTAGAAGCATATAAAGTGTCGCTCCATTTTCAACAGCAACCTTGTTTAATTTTTCAGAAAGCTCATGTTTAATTACCATACTGAAACTTTCGCCTTCAAAGCTTCTCTTCGGAGGTCTTTGAAAATCCGTAGGCAAGTTGAGTACAGGCAATTCTCCTGAGAATACATCAAGCCAGTACTTTTCCTGCTCCCTGACAGATTCTGATTTAAACATATCATTTTGCCATCGAGAAAAATCCTTGTACTGGATTTTTAATTCAGCCAATTTCTGCCCGCTACAGAGTTTGTAAAAATCCGCCTTTAAAATTTCCTCAGATATTCCATCAGATATGATATGGTGCATATCTCGAAGTAAAATATATTTATCTTCAGCTATTTTTACTAAGCGTACTCTAAACAGAGGGGCTTGTCCCAAATCGAAAGGACGAAGAAAATCCTTTATAATATCACTCATGACTACATGCATATCCGTTGTTTCCCTAGGCTGATTATCTACTTCCATATAATCCATCTTGAAATCTACAACCGTATGTATGCGTTGTACAAGCTCATCATCGATAAATTCAAAAGATGTCCTGAGAGCTTCGTGCCTATCCACTATGTGTTGAAACGCCTCTTCAAACATAACCTTGGTAGGACTACCTTCGATAAGCAATGCCTCCGGCATGTTATAACTTAGCCCTGTATTCTCAATCAATTGTATAAGGAATATTCTCTTTTGAGCAGAAGAAACAGGGTAGTATTCTTTTTTCTCAACAAGAGATATAGATGAATAATTGCTTTTCTTAGAGTTTTCTATATAAGTTGACAGGTCTTTTATTGTATTATTACTGAATATTCCTTTTACATGAATCTCAATATTGAATTCCCTGTGTATCTTTAAAGCCAACTTTGCCGCTTTCAGAGAATTCCCACCTATAAAAAAGAAATTATCATTAATACTTACTCTTTTTACATGCAAAACTTCTTTCCATAGAGACAAAAGTTTTTCTTCAACTTCATTACGTGGTGCCTGATACTCCACTCCTGAATCCATTTCAATCTCATATTTCAGCAGTGCCTTTCTATCTAATTTACCATTAGGAAGTAAAGGCAAGCTGTCAATTTGAGCGAAATACGAAGGTACCATGTAATCCGGCAGTTCTTTTAAAAGAACTGCTCTTATGCCTGGAATATCTAGCTTTTCGTCTCCAATAAGAAAGGCATAAATGGATTTGTCTCCACTTTCGTCCTCTTTGGCAACGACTACCGCTTCCTTAACACCTTCATTTTGTAAAATATGAGTTTCAATTTCTCCTAATTCTATTCTCATACCTCTGATTTTAATCTGATTATCTATTCTGCCAAGGCATTCTATATTCCCATCAGGCAGTACCACTCCAAGGTCACCAGTTTTATATATCAAATCATCCGGTTCATCGCTAAAAGGGTTTTTCAGAAAAACGCTCCTCATTAATTCCCTGTCGTTAAAATATCCTGATGACATAAATGAAGTATGAATATAAATTTCACCCACAGTTCCAGGTGGACATGGCTTCATTGAACTGTCCATAATAAAAATATCAGTATCATCAATTGGTCTTCCTATAGGTATATTAATCCTGTTAACATCATTTTCCCCAATTAGATAAAAAGCTTTTGCAAGAGTAGTTTCCGTGGGTCCATACAAATTTACCAGTTGTATACTTGAACCAAACAACTGGTAAAACTTTTTAAGGTCACTACCTTTGAGTAATTCACCAGCTAAAAGTATGTATTTTAGATTGCGAAAACAATTTGGGTTTTCCAATTCTCCGATCATCATTTTAAATAGAGTAGGGACCATATGTACCAACGATATGTTGTTTTCATCAATCCAATGGATTAATTTTTGGGGATTTAAAATAACATCCTGATCATCAGGGATACATAGTGTACCTCCTGAACAGAGTGGGACGAACATATCTCTTAGAAAAGGATCAAAGGTCGGGGTAATCAATTGGCTTACTTTAAAATTCTCATTGATTTTAAAGTGTTCAATTTCCCAATCAATAAAGTGTTTTAAACTCGTATGTCTTCCTAAAACACCTTTTGGATTTCCTGTGGATCCGGATGTAAAATAGATGTAGCAATTATCATTATACTGATCAATTTCTTCAGTTAGATTGGTTAATACATTGATATTGATTTCATGTATTTTTAAATATGGAAACTCATTTGAATGTATTTGACAGGTGCCTTCAACAAATACCGCAATGCTATTGCCACTGGTTTCCATAATACTATTGAGCATTTTTAAAAATCTTGGTTCGGTAAAAACACAATAATTCTGAATTTCACTCATAATTTTTCTTAATCTATTTTCTGGCAAATGAGGATCAACAGGAGTAAAAATTCCTCCAAATTTAAAAATGGCTAAAATAGTTTCAATCAAGAATGGACTCTTATCCATCAAAACAAGGACATACTTGTTTACAGCAAATTTCTTACGAAGTGCATCTGCGATATTAGTTGAAGTATGATGTAATTGGGAATATGTAATATTCTGATTCTTGTATACTATAGCAACTTTTTCAGGCGTTCTAAGCGCAAAGCTACGAATCTTGTTTTGTAATCTTTCTTGTTCCATGTGTATCCCCCTAATAAAACAAAAGTCACATATGTAGATACTGATGAATTTATAAAATCCATTCTGCAGAAAAGCAAATCATTTGGCACATTATAGTATAATTATGAAGTATGCCCAGATATCCTTATATATTACTTTACAATAAATCATAATAAATATCAATATTATCCATCAAAATTGCTAAAATCTATTTTTATATGTAATTTTATGTAAAATTTTATAAGAAAAATGAATAGTAGGGAAAAGTTGATATAAGAGCATTACAGGAATTATTAGGACACCAAAGCATTGCTACCACTGAAATATACACACATCTAGATCAACAACAGCTAAAAGATGCAGTGAGTAAAAATCCTCTTGCGGATTTTGGTGTAACAAAAACAGCTACTCTCATTGAAAAAGAGTAGCTTAACTTAGACTATTCAATTTGCAAGCATACCAACTACGATCTTCACAATCTCATCGGTCATTATTTCATAATCCATTGACTGGTGCTTATGATAAACTATTTCATGGCAGAGATTTTCTATAAGTCCGATAGCAATATACACCTTCTCAGATGGATTTTCAGTTATAATTCCATTTTGTTTCATTAACCCAACAATGTTATTTCCGGTATTGATTTCAAAATCAAGAAACAACTTGGCCACATCTTGATCAGAATGAGACATCGCCAACATTTCTTCGTGAGCCTCCTTTGATATATAATGAGATTGTATAAATACACCAATTAATTCTTTAATCAATTCTGCTAAATCAATCCGCTTATCCATTTTACTAATTCGATCATACATCGGTGCTATCAAATTATCGTTATAAGACTGAACTGCAGCAATAAAAATATCCTTTTTGTCAGTAAAGTAATTGTATACTATGCCTGTGGATACTCCTGCTTCTTTCGCAATCTCGGCTGTGTTTGTATTATGGTAGCCTTTTTCGCACATTAGTCTAAATCCAACATCTATGATTCGCTTCTTTTTCTCAATAGAACGTTGTTGCCGCGGCTCTCTAATTTCTGAACTTCCCAAGCCTTTCACCTCCATAAACTGATTACTATATTTAATTATACTCGCTAGTAATAAAGTTATCAATGATATATGAAATATGTTTCATATTCTGTATTGACAAGTAAAAAACAACATAATATACTAAAACATGAAATATATTTCATATAAGGAGCAATATTTTTAGATTGGCAGTAATTCTAAGATTAAGCGATATAATACGAGTAATAAAAGTTTTTATAAGGAGGATCTATGAAAAATGTAATTGAATTTATAAATGTCACAAAGGAATATGCTTTAGGCGAAAAGAAGCAACTTGCTGTAGACAATATCAGTTTTGAGATTGGTGAGAGCGAATTTGTTGTTTTACTTGGTCCAAGCGGTGCAGGCAAATCGACAGTTCTTAATTTATTAGGTGGTATGGATTTTGCCACCAGTGGTGAAATCATTATAAATGGCAAAAATATAGCTAATTACAATGATGAACAATTGACCGAATACCGAGCAGAAAATGTAGGCTTTGTGTTTCAATTTTATAACCTCATCCCCACTTTGACTGCCCTTGAAAATGTGGCTCTTACAAAAGATGTAGTGAAAAGTTCCCTAGATGCTACCGAGGTATTAACTTCTGTTGGTTTGGGTGAACACTTAAATAAGTTCCCGTCACAACTTTCAGGTGGTGAACAACAGAGGGTGTCCATCGCAAGAGCTATTTGTAAAAATCCGACCATGCTGCTTTGCGATGAACCGACAGGAGCACTAGATAGTGAAACTGGTGTAGTCATTCTTTCATTACTTCAACAAATGAGTAAAGAGAACAATAAAACAGTGATAATTGTTACACATAATGCAGCACTAGCTCAGGCTGCAGATAAGGTTATTCGAATTAAGAATGGTAAAGTAAGGGATATAATCTTAAATGCTTCACCTGCGGCTATAAGTGAGGTGAACTGGTAATGCTTATACGAAAAATGCTTCGGGATATGAAGCTAAACAAAACGCAGTTCATTTCAATTTTCTTAATGTCTATCCTAGGCGTTTTTATTTTCGCAGGTATAGGCAGTGAATGGTATGGATTACAAAATACAGTAAATAGTTATTATAAGGAAACAAACTTTGCAAATATTTGGATTTATGGTAGTGGGTTTTCTCAGGAAGATGCAAATGCGGTTTTGAAGGTTAAGGGCGTTACTGGAGTACAAAGGAGGCTTACCATCGATAGTATTGCTGATTTTGAAAACAATCCAGCTATAACCTTACATATTATTGAAGAAAACAAAATTTCAAAGTCCAAACTTGTAGAGGGTGAGGAGTTTTCTTTTGATAAAGATGGGATTTGGCTTGATAGCCTGTTTGCCAAAGCAAAAGGACTTGAGGTTGGAGATACAATTTCACTTACTGCCTATGGCCAGACTTTAAAAGAGAAAATTCGTGGAACTGTTCTTAACCCTGAATATGTTTTTTCATCAGGCAAAAATGATGTCATTCCAAACCATGCCAACTTTGGATTTGCTTATCTATCCTATAAGGAGTTACCTAAAGAGCTACCACAAATTTACTCAGAGCTATTAGTAACTACCGATGGGACTACATATTCAAAATTAGAAGAAGGAATTGATACCGCTCTGTCTGGACATTACAACGTATTTCTGACAAGGGATAATTTCGGAAGTTATGCCATGTTTAATCAAGAAATTAAGCAACATAAGGCTATGGGAGAGGTCTTCCCTATTGCCTTTCTTGCCATCGCCATGCTAACTATTCTCACAACGATGACACGAATCGTTAGTAATCAGCGTACACAAATTGGCACTCTCAAAGCTATGGGTTTCAAGAAAAAACGCATTCTATTCCACTATATTTCTTATGGCTTGTGGATTTCTCTTGCTGGTGCTGCTATTGGTGTAGTGGTAGGTCCGCTCACTTTACCACACCTTTTCTATGGTGCGATGCAGACTAGCTATACATTACCAGAGTGGAAACCAGCAATTTCTGTGTCGTCTTTTGTAATGGCTCTTATATCCGTTATTGCATGTACTCTAGCAACCTACTTAGCTTGCCGAAGTGTTCTGAAAGACTCACCCTCACAGACGCTTAGACCTAAAGCACCAAAGAATATGAAACTAGGTTTCCTTGAAAAGACAACTTTGTGGGGTAAACTAGGTTTTAATACGCAATGGAATTATAGGGATATGTTCCGAAGTAAGGTGCGTTCTATTATGGCTATTGTTGGTGTACTTGGATGTACCGCTCTTCTTGTATGTGCCTTTGGAATGCAGGATAGCCTCAAGGATGTTGTCACCTGGCAGTATTATGACATAAACCAATATGAAACGAAATTTACACTTTCCGAAAAGATAACAAGTCAACAAATTACTTCAATTAGAGATCAATATAACGGAGAAGTACTTATGGAGGGTACTATTGAAATCAAAGCCAACGAAAAAAAGAAGACTGCTGAACTACTTGTAACCGATAATGTAACACTCATTCACTCAGAAAATTCTAAGCGTAAGTCTATTGAATTACCAAATGGCCCTGTATCTATAAGCTATAAAATGGCTACCGCTTTAGGAGTAAAGGTTGGCGATGAAATCTCTTGGCATATCTACGGTAACGAACTATGGGTTACCTCAAAAATTGATACTATTTATCGTACTCCCATATCTCAGGGCATAACGATAACTAAAGATGGGTTTGAGAAGCTCGGGTACACTTTTGTACCGACATCAATTATAACTGCTCGAAAAATAAGCACTAATATTGATGGTGTAACGAGCATCTGGTCAAAGGCCGATTTAACACAAAGCTATGAAACTATGACAGAAGCCATGAATATTATGGTTTACATACTCATTTTGGGAGCATCAATTTTGGCTGTTGTGGTACTTTACAATCTTGGTGTATTATCCTTTACTGAACGACAAAGGGAGCTTGCAACGCTGAAAGTTATTGGCTTCAAAACAAAGAAAATTCGCCAATTACTACTTACACAAACCATATGGCTCACTGCGGTAGGTATTGTGTTTGGTATACCTTGTGGCAAATGGCTGATTTACTATATGATTTCCTTCATGGGTGATACCTTTGATATGATGACGATAGTTTCTGCTTCATCCCTGATTTACAGCATTATGGGAACATTTTTGCTATCTGTCCTTGTTAATCGTATGTTTTCGAGAAAAATAAAGAGTATTGATATGGTTAGCTCTCTTAAAGGTGTAGAATAGTCTTTTTAGCATTTGTTTGAGCTTTATCATCATGATGTATAAGTTATAATGAGTACAGTTCTCATTTGTAGCTTTAATACTAATAGAGTTCTCAATTATAATATTAAAATGTAACATTAAAAAGAGGAAGTCAATTGACTTCCTCTTAGTTGGCTTTGAGTTGGCTTTGAATTAGATTTGATTACACTAGATAGCCTCCGCTCATCTATAATAATATTCTATAGTATTGTCAATTTTACGAATCAATTTTTACATACCACTTTTCACATCCCACTTATACCCTGCCCATACTCCTTTACAGCCTTTTTCGATATTCTTATATTCTTAATGACCTTAACAAGCTCCCACCAAAAAGTAGCTACAGCAGCTATTCCAATTGCACAGAAGAATTGTGCAGCGTTAAGTGGTGAAGTTTGAGCTATGCTATTTGCGGCGGGTAAATAGGTTACTATTAATAGTGCAGCAATAATGCCTAGGTTTACAAACCAAACTACCTTGTCTTTAAACTGAATCATGCTAATTAGTGCATACCCCTTACTGGATTGATTTACATATACCAAAAACAAGTTTGCAAAGCCAATTACAATGAGTGCAAAAGTTCTACCAATTGCTTCACCAGTGCCAGTATTATAAAGGTAAGTATAGGAACCAAAAGCAGCAGCAAATATGAATAGACCTTGTAGCACTGACTTAATTATCAAATCACTTGTAATTAGTGGCGCTTTGCTAATACGTGGCATGCGATCCATAATGTCCTTCTCTGCCGGTTGACGTTCAAAAATAATTGAGCAGGTTGGGTCTATTATCAATTCAAGTAAAACAACATGAATTGGTAAAAGAAGTAGTGGTAAATGTAGCAACGGCGAGAGTAGTGCTAATAGTGCTATAGGTATATGAATTACAAAAACATATCCTACAGCCTTACGTATATTGTCATAAATTCTTCTTCCATCCTTTATTGTATCAACAATAGTTGAAAAATTATCATCTAATAGAATCATGTCTGCAGCTTCTTTGGCTACACCTGTGCCTCTTTTCCCCATTGCAATCCCAATGTCTGCATATTTGAGGGCTGGAGCATCATTTACGCCATCGCCAGTCATGGCCACAATTTCGCCATTGTCCTTTAGCGCTTTTACAATCCTCATTTTGTGCCTTGGAATGACTCGTGCAAAAATATTTGTTGTTTTAACCCGCTGTGAGAGTTCTTCGTCGCTCATGGCTTCAAGTTCTTGCCCAGTTATAACATTTTCACTACACTTAATTCCAATACTACTAGCAATTGATTTTGCTGTAACACCGTTATCACCAGTAATCATGACTACTCTGATTCCAGCCTTGCTGCATACAGTTATTGCCTCATGTACCGATTCTCTTGGTGGATCCTGCAATCCAATTAAGCCCACAAGTTGCAATTGATTATCCTGTAAATTGCCCGGAAAGTTATCTTTAGGCAGGTTTATCCTCTTTGCCACAGCAATTACTCGATAACCCTTTGTTGCAAGACTATTTTGAGCATGTGATACTAAACTCGCGTCTTCATCCTTTAGCTTGCAAAGTGGTAAAATGCTCTCAGGACTGCCTTTAGCAGCAAGAGACGCTGTACCATTAGCAGTTTGCCAAATATGCCCCATCATTTTAGTTTCTGAGCTAAAAGAATATTCATGTAGTAAAGTTTTGTTAAATAACTCCTCTTTGCAAAAGCCATTAATATGAGCATGCTCCAAAATTGCCTTTTCCATTGGGTCGTAGGGCTCAGTTTCGCAGCCTAAAGAAGCCCAATATATTATTTCCTTCTCATCATTCTTCTCAAAGCTGTAGATCTCTTGTACAGTCATTTGATTCTTGGTTAGAGTTCCTGTTTTATCAACACATAATACCGATACCGAACCTAAAGTTTCAACTGATGGCATTCTACGGATCAAAGAATTCTTTTTTGCTAATCTCCATGCACCCATAGCTAGAAACACCGTTAGAATTACAGGGAACTCTTCTGGTATCATGGCCATAGCTAGCGTTATTCCTGATAAAATACTTTGTACTAAACTATTAGAATGCATGAATGTAATAACAGCTACCAGAACAAACAAAACAAATCCAATTAATGCGCATATCTTTATTAAGTGTCTTGTTTGTTTTTCAAGAGGTGTTGGATGATCTGGTACTGACAGAATGTCTACACCGATTTTGCCATATTCAGAATTAATTCCGATAGCACATACCTTTGTAATAGCACTTCCCTGTGTAACAGTAGTTCCAGCGTAGCAATAATCCTTCCTCCAGTGTGAATCTTTTTCAGTATCATTTAATGATAAGCTTTTCCACACTATTTCTGATTCTCCAGTTAAAGTAGATTCGTCGACACCTAAATCAAACATTTCAATTATTTGAGCATCTGCTGATATCTTTTCGCCCTCCTCAAGAAGCATCAGATCACCAACAGTTAGTGCAACACTTTCAATACTTTCTACGACATTGTTTCTAATAACGCGAACACGAGGTACTGAGAGGTCTTTTAGAGCCTGTAGAGTCTTGTCAGTTCTCCACTGCTGAATAAAGTTTATACTTGCCATAAAGGCAACGAAAAATACCATTATTATGCCGTCTCTTGCCTCGCCTAAAATAAAGTAAATTAGCGCTGTACAGAAAAGTAATAAAAACATTGGTTCTTTAAAAACACTAAGTACTTTCGCAATAAGAGTCACCTTTTTTTTAGATGTTAATTCATTCAAGCCAAACTGTTCTTGAAGGCGCTGTACCTCTTTGGTTGTCAAACCTTCAAACTCTCCATTAAAACCATTAATTTTTGTCATACCATTTCCCTCCATATTTCGTGTTCTGAGGATTGATGATTGAACGCTCTTTTAGAAAATATCAATCAAGTAACTAAAAGAGAGTAATAAAAAACCCATGACACTATAATTTTGATATAGTCCCACAGGTTGTTCCTGCTGCCAGTGAATTGAACCAGCCCAGCCCCACACACTTGGATTAATGTTTACTGTCTCTGTGACATTTTTATTCCAAATGTATCGCCTGCTCTAATGCGTATTCGTTTTTTATAATTATTTTAATAACATCAATTTATTTTAGTAGGTTTAAATTTTGATATCCCTAACTTATTTAGATAGATTCAAAATTTTATATAACTAACTTATTTAGATAGATTCAAAATTTTATATAACTAACTTATTTAAGTAGATTCAAATTTAATAAAACTAACTTATTTAAATAGCTTCAGTATTTAATAAAACCCTAACTTGTATAGATAGATTCAAATTTGATGTACAAATGTATTTGAAATTACAAATGTATTTGAAATCACAAATTTTTTGCGTAATCTAAAATAATCACTTTTTACATTGTATTATATACATATTAAAATAGTCAAACAAATTCTACACTTTAGTAAAAATAATTTTAAGTTATATAAATAATATTAAGTAATTGAGAATAATTATTAATTGTAAATGATTCTCAGCTAAAATGAATTTTCAGTTACAAATTAATTCTAAGATACAAAAATTAAGTTGAAAAATCGATTCTGTTAATTATAAAAAGGCTGTTTTAAAATATGTTTTTAGTACATATTTTAAAACAGCCTTTATCAACTCTTATTTAATTTACTTATACAATGGGTATTTACCGCAAAGGGTTTCAACCCTCTTTTTGATGCTATCCTGTGAGCTCTCAAAGTCAGTAATGGTGAGATGAATAAGATCAGCTATTTCCTTCATATCTTCTTCATTCATTCCTCTTGCAGTAACAGCAGGAGTTCCAAGCCTAATACCACTAGTTATAAATGGACTCTGAGTATCAAAAGGAATTCCGTTTTTGTTACAAGTGATAAATACATCATCAAGCTTAAGCTGAGCTTCTTTACCAGTTATATTCATATTAGTTAGATTAACAAGCATCAAGTGATTATCAGTTCCATCAGAAACCAGCTTAAAGCCTTTATCCATAAGTGCTATTGACAATGCTTTTGCATTCTTAACTATGTTTTGTTGATAAATTTTAAATTCATTTGTAAGTGCTTCTTTGAAACAAACTGCTTTAGCTGCAATCACGTGCATCAAAGGGCCACCTTGTGTTCCTGGGAATACAGCACTGTCTATTTTCTTAGCATACTCTTGTTTACAAAGAATCATGCCACCCCTTGGTCCTCTTAAGGTTTTGTGAGTAGTTGTAGTTACTATATCCGCATAAGGTACTGGGCTTGGATGGCAACCTGCTGCAACTAGGCCAGCAATATGTGCCATATCTACCATCAATATAGCTCCGACTTCATCAGCAATTTCTCTAAAAGCTTTAAAATCTAATGTTCTTGGATATGCACTTGCACCTGCAACAATAATCTTTGGTGAATTCGCTTTTGCAAGATTTCTAAGTTCATCATAATCTATATAACAATTATCTTCGCTAACACCGTAAGGTACTACTTTATAATACTTACCTGATATATTTACTGGACTACCATGACTAAGATGACCACCATGTGCTAAATTCATACCTAAAATAGTGTCGCCAGGATTTAGAAAAGCAAAATAAACTGCTGTATTTGCTTGTGCGCCAGAATGTGGCTGAACATTTGCATGCTCCGCACCAAATATTTCTTTGGCCCTGTCTATTGCAAGCTGTTCAATAACATCCACATGCTCACAGCCACCATAATATCTTTTGCCAGGGTAACCTTCTGCATATTTATTTGTTAAAGGTGTTCCAAGAGCTTCTATTACAGCATTGCTTACAAAGTTCTCAGAAGCAATAAGCTCGATCTTATTTCTCTGTCTATTAACTTCCTGTTCAATAGCCTCTGCTATTTGAGGGTCCATTTTCTTTATTGTATCAATGTTATACACTAATAGCCTCCACTCTATGTCAAATCAATTGTCTGACATTTATCATTAATTAATAACGCTAGTAAAATTATAATAAACTTGTAATATATATGTCAATTAAATGCACAAAATAATTTGAAATATTACATATTTATACATGAATTTTATCTTCACCAAATTTTGTTGTTCGGATTATTGTACTCATATTATTTATCTTGCCAAATCATTTCAACTATAAAATTTATTTTACTTTATAAAGCTCATCAGCTTTTGGTGATTCAATATCTTCTATTGTACTGTTCTTTTTACTAATGAGTAACCTATCATTTCTATTTGCTATAATAGTTCCAATAACGGTAGCTTTAATATTATTACTTTCTAGGAGCTTTACAAGTCCTTCACCATCAGCACAAGTGATAAACATACAGCCACTGGAAATAAGTTTCAGCACGTCTAAGTCTAATGCCTTGCAAATTGTTTTGGTAACAGTTTCAACAGGAATAATATCTTTATTTAATATTACACCAGCACCTGAGGCCTCTGCAACTTCCCAGGCTGCACCTAATACGCCTCCTTCTGTAATATCATGCATAGAAGTAGCGCCAAATTTACCAGCTAGAACGCCTTCTTTTACTACACTTATGGATTTAATAAAGCTTTTTGCAAGGTTCAGCTCATCATTATTAATTATACCAACAAGTTTATGCTCAAAATCATTTGCAATTATCGCTGTGCCTTCCAATCCAGCACTTTTGGTCATTACTATACTATCTCCAGGCCGTGCTCCAGTAGATGATACAATGTCATCTTTGAGAGCTTTACCGATACAGGTGGTGGAAATAACTATTCTATTCACGGCTGGCGTAACCTCAGTATGTCCACCAATTATCTCAACATTCAACTCAGACGCTGTAAGACATATCTGCTCCATTACATTTTCCAGCTTTTCCTCAGTTGTTCCAACTGGGCACAAAATTGTAACCATTAGTCCTAATGGCTCAACTCCACATGAAGCAATGTCATTACATGAAATGTGAACAGACAGCTGACCTACATCATTAGCTGCCGCTGTGATAGGGTCTGTTGATAGTACGCAAGCATATTCACCAAAGTCTATAGCAGCACAGTCTTCACCAATTCCTGGGCGAAGAATTACATCTTTTCTAAACATATTAATTTTACTAAGAACAATTTTATTTAAAATATCATTTGGTACCTTACCAGACTCCATTATTTGCCTCCAGAATTTAGTATCTCAGCGGCGTTACTAATTCCCTGCTTTACAAGCAGGGCATAAGTGCCGCCAAGCTTCGAAATAAGTGCGACTAGAGTTCAGAAAACTTCATCTGAACTCAGTCTTCTTTATCTCAGTGGCGTTACTAATTCCCTGCTTTACAAGCAGAGCATAAGTGCCGCCAAGCTTCGAAATAAGTGCGACTTTTATACATTTACCGCTGCTAGCTGATCTTTTGCTAATTGATACTGATCACGTGCCATATCAATTAATTTAGGGTTTCTTCTAGCTTCAGCAGATGAAACTATTCGGCTGAACCACAAAATCGCTTCCTCTAGCTTACCCACCCTTCTAAATAGCTCAGCGATTATGTACATACAAGTTATCTCGTCAAGCTTGTCCAGCGGGAATCTCTCTTTTTGGTATGCATCATTATACGACGTCAATGCAAAATTAAGAAATTCAATTTCCTTTGGGTCTTCTTTATCTCTATATAGCCATGCAATTCTTAAACAAACCTTAGCTAATTCACTACTTTTAGCATTTCGGACTTTCAATGTAAGAAGCGCTAGTTTAAAGGCTTCGATGGCTTTATCAACATCTCTTTCACCTGTAAAGCTTCTCTGTATCCAATGACTGCTTATTTTATCTTTTATAACTTTTGCATCTTTTGTAAATAGGCCTTCAAACTTGTCTTGTTGAGCAGCATATCCACAATGATCACATACCCATACATCATAAAAAAGTATATTTAAATTTTCGTAATGAACGCACATGTCAGTATCTCTTGAACTAACTTTGCAGGCTTTTGTTTTTACTTTTGTAACCTCAATTTCTCTATTACATACAGGACACATTATTTTCTTATTATAAAGCAAATCGTTCATGGCAATACCTCTAGTCTTTTTAATATTTTAAATTTAGAATTATAACTATTTATTTTTTAAAGCCTCAAATAATTTCTTATTCACAGCAAGTACTCCACGCACTGGCTTGTATATATCTTGGCTGATTTTCTCAGTATTTATTAAAGCGTCTTCCTTGTTGTATGTATCTCTATATAATATCACTTTTAAACCTTTTTTTTCTTTAATTCTAATTTTTATTTCGTCATCTCGTAGACTTTCATTAACTACATATTCAGGGTCTGGAGGATCATATTCTTCAATAATAATTGGCCTTAATCTAGCAAAGGGATCTTCATTTCTTTTCTTGCCGATAATTTTAGTAGTTAAGTTTTCATAATTAATTTCTGATACAATACAAATAGTATAATCTCTATTGTTTTTAAATTTCAAGTCAATATATCCCTCAGATATAGTTGCATCCTGCCCTGGTGGCACATAGCTAAGAGTTATTGAGTGGTTTACTCTGTTAGTAACCTGCAGCATTGAAAGCAGAACTGCATTATACAAAGTTGAAGCTACCTGACAAACTCCACCTCCCGTTCCTGGTATAATTGCATTTTTCATTATAATTGGTGCCTGCATAAAGCCCTGGTCTGATGTTCTAGGTCCAAGAGCTAAATCCATCGAAAATTCTTCTCCAGGTAATAGCAAATAGTTGTTAATTTTTTTGCTTGCTAATTTTATGTTATGTGCCCTACTAGAATTATTTATATTGAATTTAGTTGTATATGTAGCAAGAACATCTTTTAAATCTTTAACATCTGCAAGTGTAATTGAAGGTTTTATTGTCTCAACAATTAAAAAAATATCATTAAAATTTCTATTTAAAAGTTGTGATTTAATTAGTTTTGTATTCGTTTCAATATCAAATTTTCTTCCTTCGACATCATTTGTATAGCTTATTTTACCATAATTATAAGTGTATGTGGAGGGTATACCTAAAAAATCAATTTCTTTTTTTATAATTTTTAATTTTTCTACAATTATATCGTTATCATATTTTCCTGATACTATAAGGTTAATCGGCCTATTATCTAGACTATTAATTGTTTTGATACGATTTATTAAGCTTCCTTTGCGTCCAATATTATATGCGTAATTGAGAGTCGAATCAAAATCATACTGATAGTTAATAATCTCAAGAGGGATGGTCCATGCTTTTTCTTTATAAATTAATGAAACTACCTTGTTATGATGATTTGTATTGAATTCATATTTCATTTTTTTTAATGCTTGCTCTTTTGTTAAACTTGAAATCTTAACACCGTCGACATAAATACCATTATAATAATATTTGTAAGAAAGCTTCTTATGTATAGAAACACCAAAGAAAATGCTCATCAACAAGAACAAGATAATACAGGCTATTAATGAGAAATATAACGTTTTTTTATAAGTATTTGTACTATTTATTT